>Ga0256404_1003469_pt1 | contig 31996 bp, 25 predicted proteins | sample RumenRJG_01DNA_FD_185990 | JGI IMG/M metagenome (GOLD analysis project Ga0256404, IMG submission 185990) | Bovine rumen microbial communities from Lethbridge, Alberta, Canada - RJG_01 | ecosystem: Host-associated > Mammals > Digestive system > Stomach > Rumen | place: Canada: Alberta | collected...
ATACGTCTCGGCGTTCTGCAGCGCGAACTCCGCGCTCCGGTTCCACTTCTTGTTCCTCGCCATCGTGGTGTACGTGCCGCGGTGATACTCGAGATACAGCTCGCCCTTCCAGACCGGAAGAGCCTTCGATCCCGAGGTCTTCCGGTCGAGATCCTCGAAAAACGCCCTCGCGGTCGTCATCTTCGTCCGCGGAAGTCCCGGAATCCCCTTCGCCATCCTCCGCTGGTTCTCAAGCTGGCCGCGGGTCGGACCGCCGCCCCCGTCGCCGTAGCCGAAACTGCAGAGCACCTCATCGTTCAGGTCCTTGTTATTGTAGCGCGCCCACGCGCCCTTCATCTGGGACGGATTCAGGAAGCCGTTGTAGGTCGTGAAATGCTCGGTCTCCGTCCCGTTCTCCTCCGCCGCCCGGTTGTAGTCGCGGGTCGGGATGAAATGCGTGAGCCGCCTCGTGCCGTCGATGCCTTCCCAGAGAAACGTATCGACGGGCATCATGTTCGTCTCGTTCCACGAAATCTTCGTGGTCATGAAATACCGGATGCCGCAGAGCTTCATGATCTGCGGCAGTGCCGCGGAATAGCCGAACACGTCCGGCAGCCAGAGAATCTCGCTGTCCTTCCCGAACTCCTTCCGGAAAAAACGCTTTCCGTAGAGAAACTGCCGTGACAGCGCCTCGCCTGAGGCCAGATTGCAGTCCGCCTCCAGCCACATGCCGCCCTCCGCTTCCCAGCGTCCTTCCCGGACGCGCTCGCGGATCTGTTCGTAGACGTCCGGCGCCGCCTCCTTCACATAGGCGTAGAGCTGCGGCTGGCTGGACATAAAGCGGTATTCCGGGTACCGCTTCATCAGCTCCAGCACCGTGGAAAAGCTGCGGACCGCCTTGTCGCGGGTGACCGGAAGCGTCCAGAGCCAGGCCACGTCGATATGCGTGTGTCCGACACAGCAGATCACCGGCAGTTTCTCCCCGTCGCAGGCCGCCTCGTAAAAATGCTCCTTCAGATACGACCGGGCGTCCTCGAGACTCCGGTAGTACGCCGGCGATCCCTCCTCTCGCAGATCCAGCCGGTTCAGCGACCCGTTCAGTTCCCGGATGATCGTGATGTACGCCGGATCATCCGGTTTCAGGAGCCGGGCGGTGTCATACGGCACCTTCAGGTCGTAGTAGTACGCCTCGGTCTTCCGGTCGAGTCTTTTCAGCGAGACGTCCATCTCAAGACGGAAGTTCTGGTCGCCGGTGAAGGCCGCCAGAAGCACCTGATACGCCGCGCCCGGCACCGCCCGGTCCGTCAGGATCAGCTCCCGGTGGTTCACGTCCAGCCCCTGCACACGCCGTCCGTCGATGAACGCGCTGAACTGCGGGTTGGTCGCGTCCCAGCTTCCTTCCCGTCCGGTCTTCACCTCGAGCACGGCGCACTCTCCGTCCCAGCCCTCCGGAATCTCCGCCGTGAAGGCGAACCAGTAATACTCGCGATGGCCGCCCCAGAGGTTCCTCCGCTCAAACGGCTCCCAGCCGGACGGATCCAGCTCCGCCGGGTCCTCCCGGCCGTCCGCCGAGTGCATGATCCGGATCTCTTCCACCGGTACACTCTCCGGATAAATCAGTCCGCCGAGATCGTCAATCAGTTTTCCGATACGTTCCTTGATGAAATGCATGGTCGGGGGGCTCCTTATACTGTCAGTCGCTGCTGTTTTATCCCTTTATTTTCGCGGAATCCTGAGAAAATGAATAAAAAGATTTCGGCGGCTCCTTCGCCCACAAATCAGACATGTTCAATTTATGCCGCATTAATGCTCGTCGAAACTCAATGTCTTTCATTCTGTTGACAGCACTCTTAAAATCGTCTGCCGTTCTGCTCTTAGTCAATTGCCCGGCTCGCAGCACATCGGTTGCCCGTTCCATTTCATCCTCAAAGTTAAGCACCTGCAAAACAGTCAGAACCTCGACGTCGAGACACCGCTTTTTCAACAGTTCAATATTTCGTTTCAAATGACTTATCTCTTCCTTATCCGTATCAAAAACCAGAACGACCATACTTCCCGGTTCGATTGTCATCAGTATCGAAATCGGAAGTACGTTTTGTACAACATTGAATGTTTTAACTTTTCCGGGGATCAATAACGCCGGTTTTAATTTCAGCGCCCTGACCAGTCTTTCTTCGCACTGCCCTTCTGTAAAATAGCAGCACTTTCGATTTATCATCAATCCGCCACCTCCAGCTCGTCAAGGAGGGAGTCATCCGGAAGCGATTCAAACGCGTCATTCTCCATCGCGCATTTTACCGAGTCTGTGTTCCGTTTCAGAATATCGGATGCAAACGTGACCGATACAATGTACTTTTCTGCATCAATTTCCTTGCGCAGGAAAGCAAAGCTGTGTTTCGGAAGATTCAGGGTCAGCATATCCGTGTTGTGCGTGGTAAAGATCAGCTGCCCGTTCCCCTTCAGCCGTTCCACCATAAGTCCGAAAATTCTTTTTTCTATCGCGCTTTCAATGTAGGAAAAATGCTCATCGCAGTAGTAAAAGCCTTCGATCTGTGACAGCATCGCGGCAAGAAAAACCGCGACGTCAATTCCTTCCGCTGTTCCGCTTGACAGAAGGTCACGGTTCAGAAGATTGCCGTCCTGAATAATGATTTCTTCACCACGCCGCCGGATCACAAAGGAATCCTTCAGATCTTTCGCAATCGACACATCGGTCAGCGTCGGGTCAAGAGTTCCGATTACCGCCCGGAGTGTCCTGAGCATTTCCTCCTGACCAATCTCTTTCACGCGAAGTGATTTTTCAATTTCAGGATAAGCGAAACGATAACGAAGCGTACCGACAGTCTTCCGCAATTCCTTCAGGCTCCCGTTAATTTCCGCCGTCTTTTCCTCCAGCTTCAGCACAGTCATTTCATAAGAATCCATTTCTTCGATGTCCGCGGCAAAATAACGGATATTGACATTATCTTTTTCAATGATCCCTGAAAAACGATGGAGTACATACCCTTCATTCACAAAATCGACCTGAAATTCCGCCGGAGTATCGCCTGACGGCAGATCCCGCAAAATCGCTTCATTCGCTTCTCTTATCGAACTGAATATTTTCAGGAGCGCTTTTCCGAGACTTGTTTTTCCCGTCGCATTGGTGCCCATCAGAATCACCGCCTTTTTATAGCGGAAACGGCTGCGGCCTTCCAGTGTTTCATTGCCTAAAAGGGAGGCGGACAGTTTTCTTGGATAAGAAAAATTCATATGAAATTCATCAAACCCATAGATCTTTTTCAGTCTGACATCCAGAATCACCATTTCCATCCCTCCTTTCGCAGTTTCGCAGTTTCACAATTTCGTATATTGCGATATTATGTTTATCACGGTGATCCGTCAAGGCAGGCCGTTGGCCTCAGTCTGACCGCAGATCTCCTTTTCCAACGTACCGCAATGAGATGAACCGGGTAATCACGCCTCCCCCAGTTTCTCCAGCTCCTCAAGCCAGATCCGCGCCGACGCGTCGGAGGGCATCCGCAGATTGCCTCTGGGCGAGACGGCGACCGTACCGACCTTCGGACCGTCCGGCAGACAGCTCCGCTTGAACTGCTGGGCGAAGAACCGGCGGTAGAATATCTTCAGCCATCTGAGAATCGTGGCGCGGTCGTAATGGCCGGCGCCCAGCGTGTGGTCCGGATCGTCCTCCGCATCGCCGGCCGCGGCGCTATTCCCGGACGTTCCGTCCGAATGAGGCGCCGTTCCGTCCGAATGAGGCGCCGTCCCGCCGGCCGCAGCGCCATCACCAGATGTTCCGTCCGTGTCATCCTCCGTCATACCCGCAGCAGCACTCCCAGAGACCGGCTCCTCCGCCTCTCCTTCCGAACCGGCTCCCGCGTGACTGTTCCCGTCCGCAAACACCGCCGCCGCGATCCGGTAGATCTTGGCCGGCGGGAATCCCAGCCGGAGCATGTAATAGAGGAAGAAATCGTGAAGCTCGTAGGGCCCCACGAGATCCTCGGTCTTCTGGGCGATCTCGCCCTCCGACGGCGGGAGCAGCTCCGGCGACACCGGCGTCGCGAGAATATCCAGCAGCGTCCGGCGCAGCATCGCATCCCCGCAGGTATCCGCGTAGTAGCGGACCAGATGACGCACCAGTGTCTTCGGCACCGAAGCGTTCACCGCGTACATCGACATATGGTCGCCGTTGTAGGTCGCCCAGCCCAGCGCCAGCTCCGACAGATCGCCGGTGCCGATCACAAGGCCGCCTGACTGGTTGGCGAGATCCATCAGAACCTGGGTGCGCTCCCGGGCCTGGCCGTTCTCATACGTCACATCATGAACCTCCGGGTCCTGGCCGATATCCCCGAAATGCCGCAGCACCGCCTCCCGGAGATTCACTTCCCGAAGCGTCGCGCCGAGGTTTCCGGTGAGGGTCACGGCGTTGCGGTATGTGCGGTCCGTGGTGCCGAAGCAGGGCATCGTCACGGAGAGGATCTGCGACCGCGGAAGGCCCAGCAGATCGAAGGCCCGGGCCGTCACCAGCAGCGCCAGCGTCGAATCCAGTCCGCCGGAAATGCCGATCACCGCCGTCTTCGCGTGGGTGTGCGCCAGCCGTTTCTTGAGCCCCATCGCCTGAATCATCAGGATCTCCTCGCAGCGGCGGTCGCGGTCCTCCTTCGAGGAGGGCACGAACGGATGCGGATCAAAGGCACGGATCAGAGCCGTCTCGCGGAGCTGAATCTGAAACGGAATCACCGTATACGGCTCCGCTTCCCGGATATACTGCGCCGGGAACGAGGTCATCCGCCGGCGCTCGGAGACGAGGCGGTCCACATCGAGATCCGCGCAGACCGTCTCGTTGGCGAACAGCTTCGCCTCAGCCAGCAGCGTGCCGTTCTCCGCGATCATGTTCTGTCCGCCGAAGACGAGGTCCGTCGAGGACTCCCCTTCGCCCGCCGTCGCGTAGATGTAGCCGCAGATGCAGCTTCCCGAGTGGCTTTTGACGAGCGTCCGGCGGTAGCTGTCCTTGCCCACCAGCTCGTCCGACGCGGAGAGGTTCACGATGACGGTGGCGCCGGCGCGGATATGGCTGACGGAGGGAGGACACGGCACCCAGAGGTCCTCGCAGATCTCCGCTCCGACGATCAGCCGCGGCATCGACGTCGCCTGAAACAGCAGACGGGTTCCCAGCGGTACCTCACGGCCGGCCGCCCGCACCGTTACGGTCCGTTCCGGCGCCGGCTCGAAATTCCGCGCCTCATAGAACTCATCGTAGGAAGGCAGATTCGTTTTCGGGACGAAGCCGAGGATCCGGCCGTGGCAAAGCGCCGCGGCGCAGTTGTACAGCTTGCCGCACGCCTCCACCGGCAGTCCGACGAACAGCAGCGCGTCCACGTCCGCGGTATGCTCCGCGAGAATCGCGAGCTGCTCCATCGCCGAGCGCAGCAGCTCCGACTGCCAGAACAGGTCGCGGCACTCGTACCCCGTGAGGCAAAGCTCCGGAAACACGATTACCTTCGGGTCCGCTTCCTTCAGCTGGCGGATCCTCCGCTCGATCTCCATTCTGTTGGAAATGCAGTCCGCAACCGTCACCGTCGGGGTCACCGCCGCGACGCGCACAAATCCGTCTTTCATGCCGTTCTCCTCACTGTCTCTGTTCTTTTGCTTACGTGACGTCATCATTATAAGGCAGATCGGGCCGGCGCGCACCGGTATTCTGCGGAGCCGTCCCCTTAAGTGCAAAGAAGACGCCGACCGCACCGTATTCTGCGGAGCCGTCCCCTTAAGTGCAAAGAAGGCGCCGACCGCACCGTATTCTGCGAAACCGTCCTTTAAGCGCAGACAGGGGCCGGACCGCACCTTTCGATGCGATCCGGCCCCTTATCGCCTGCCGGCTGCATGTTCAGAAAATCATTACTTCGCCACTACGGTCGGGATGACCTCACCCGTGAGCTTTCCGTCCGGACCGACGGAAATCAGGATCCCGTCGCCCTCATGAATCGTTCCGCCGAGGATGATCTTCGCGGAGATCGTCTCCACCGTCTGCTGCAGATACCGCTTCAGCGGTCTCGCGCCGTAGACCGGGTCGTAGCCGTGGTCGATCACATACTGTTTCGCCTCGTCCGTCAGCTTCACGCTCAGCTGCTGATCCGCCAGCCGCTCGTTGAGTCCGGCGAGCAGAAGCTCGATGATCCCGTGGATGTTGTCCTTGGTCAGCGGCTTGAACATAATCGTCTCGTCAAGACGGTTCAGAAACTCCGGGCGGAAGTGCGCGCGAAGCGCTTCCTCCACTTTGGCGCGGGCCTCCCCGCTGATCTCCCCGTCCGGCGTGATGCCGTCCAGCAGATACTGAGATCCGATGTTTGAGGTCAGGATGATGATCGTGTTCTTGAAATCGACCGTCCGGCCCTGGCTGTCGGTGATCCGTCCGTCGTCCAGCACCTGAAGCAGCACGTTGAAGACATCCGGATGAGCCTTCTCCACCTCATCGAACAGAACGACGGAGAACGGCTTCCTGCGGACCGCCTCGGTCAGCTGGCCGCCCTCGTCGTAGCCCACATATCCGGGCGGCGCTCCGATCAGTCTCGAGACGGAGTATTTCTCCATATACTCGGACATATCGATCCGCACCATGTTGTTCTCGTCATCGAAGAGGTACGAGGCCAGCGTCTTCGCCAGCTCGGTCTTGCCGACGCCGGTCGGCCCGAGGAAGAGGAACGACCCGATCGGCCGCTTCGGGTCCTTGATGCCGGCCTTGGACCTGAGGATCGCGTCCGCCACCTTGCGGACCGCTTCATCCTGACCGATGACTCGCTTGTGCAGTTCCTGTTCGAGGCCCAGCAGCTTCTCACGCTCGCCGGCCGTCAGCTTGGCGACCGGAATCCCGGTCCACTTCGAGACGATCCGGGCGATCTCATCCTCGGTCACTTCCTCGTGCACCATCGAGAGATCCTTGTTCTTAAGAGAAGCCTCGGCGTCCTCGAGCGCTTTCTTCACCTTCGGCAGCTCGCCATACTGGAGCTCCGCCGCCTTGTTGAGGTCGTAGGACTGCTTCGCCATCTCGATCTTCCGGTTGATCTCGTCAATCTGCTCCCGGTATTTCTTGAGGCTGTCCACCGCGCTCTTCTCGTTTTCCCACTGCGCCTTCTGCGTGCGGAACTGATCTTCGAGCTCGGCCAGATCCTTCTCAAGATCATCAAGCCGTTCCTTACTCAGCGGATCCGTCTCCTTCTTCAGCGCGGTCTCCTCGATCTTCATCTGGGTGATCTTCCGGTTCATCTCATCAAGATCGGACGGAAGCGAGTTGAGCTCGGTCTTGATCAGCGCGCAGGCTTCATCCACGAGATCGATCGCCTTGTCCGGAAGGAACCGGTCCGTGATATACCGCTGAGACAGCGTCGCCGCCGCCACCAGCGCGTTGTCCTGAATCTTCACGCCGTGATAGACCTCATAGCGCTCCTTCAGCCCCCGGAGGATGGAGATCGTATCGCTGACCGACGGCTCGCTGATCATCACCGGCTGGAACCGGCGCTCCAGCGCCTTATCCTTCTCGATGTACTCCCGGTACTCATCCAGCGTCGTCGCGCCGATGCAGTGCAGCTCACCTCTCGCGAGCATCGGCTTCAGCATGTTGCCGGCGTCCATCGCGCCTTCGGTCTTGCCGGCGCCGACGATCAGATGCAGCTCATCGATGAAGAGGATGATCTTGCCCTCGGACTGCTTCACGTCCTGCAGAACGGCCTTCAGCCGTTCCTCGAACTCGCCCCGGTACTTGGCTCCCGCCACCAGCGCGCCCATATCAAGCGAGAAGATATGCTTGTCCTTCAGGTTGTCCGGCACATCGCCCTTGACGATCCGCTGCGCGAGGCCTTCCACCGCCGCCGTCTTGCCGACGCCGGGCTCGCCGATCAGCACCGGGTTGTTCTTCGTCTTTCTCGACAGAATCAGCATCACCTGACGGATCTCGTCGTCCCGCCCGATGATCGGATCCAGCTTCTGGGTGCGGGCCTTCTCCACCAGATCCTCGCCGTATTTGCCGAGCGAGTCATAGGTCGCTTCCGGATTATCCGTCGTGACCCGCTGGTTGCCCCGTACCGTCGCGAGGGCCTTGAGAAAACCGTCGCGGGTGATGCCGAACGTGCGGAACAGCTCCTTCACCGTCTGGTTCGGGAAATGCAGCATCGCCAGCATCAGGTGCTCGACGGAAGTATACTCGTCGCCCATCGCCTTCGCCTCGTCCGGCGCCTTGAGCAGCGCCTTGTTGAGATCCTGGCCGATGTACGGCTGTCCTCCGGATACCTGAGGCCGCTTCCGGAGCGCGTCGGTCAGCGCGTTCTGGAACTGGTTCGTATCCACACCCATCTTCTCCAGCAGCTTCCGGATCAGGCTGTCGTCCTGACGCAGCAGAGCATACAGCAGATGTTCCTCCTCGATCTCCTGATGGCCGAAGTCCATCGCCACCTTGTCGAGTTCCGTCAGAGCTTCCTTCGACTTCTGGGTAAATTTATCAATATTCATATGCAACGCCTCCCCTCTTTCGCGGGCTGTATTCAATTCATGGTGTGTTCTATCATCTCTATCACACTGGCATCACTATAACACCCGGTTTTAGCACTGTCAATATGAGAGTGCTAAATCTTCAAACTTTTTCCGTGCGCGGAAAGTGTCTTCTCCACCTTCGCGGCAATCGCGGGTTTAATCTCGTATTTTCCCGCCCCGGACGGAGCCTTTCCCGTAAACGGATCAATCGTGGGATTCTTTCCCATTTCATCTCCGCAGATTTGTCATCTGGAGTATAATAATCCGCGGAGCCGTTCCCGGCTCCGATGTTTTGCAGCAGGAGATGCAGGATCCTATGAAAAAGCTGTTTGAGGGAACAGGTTTTCTATTTCGCGAGAACGATAAGGAATTATATCAGGAGCCTTCCTTCATCGACGAATGGACGCACCGCAATCTGTATTTCTGCTTCAGCGCGGCACTGCTTTTCATCTTTCTGTCCACGATCGGACTGATTCAGGTCTACGCGCCGCATGAGGAAGGACAGATTCTGCCCCAGATCAACGCGACCTTCGTCTATTCAATGCTGCTTATCTGCAGCCTGGGTTTCGTGTTCCTCATCGCGGCGGCAACCACACATTACAACAAAGGTTTGAGAAACCTCAGAAAATACACGCTGCTGCTGCGGTCATTCTGCCTGGCCGGCATGATTCTCGCCAGCTTCACGTTCTTCAGCACGGAAAAGGGAAGCAGCTTTTTCTTCGAATATATCCTGATCTCCATGATCGCCTTTCACCTGTTCTGCATCACCGTCTGCCAGCTCCGGTGGAATTCTTATGTCCGCTACGAATCCGTACGGATTCATCTGATGCAGTACGAGAAGACGCTCACCGGAGAGGTGCGCCGGGACGGCCTGACCGGTCTTCTGAACCGGACGGCTCTGCGGAATGACTTTCCGGATTTTCTGTCAAAGGAGATCTGTCTTGCTCTCCTCGACATCGATTTCTTCAAGCACATCAACGACACCTACGGCCATGTATACGGAGACCGGGTTCTCAGCTTTATCGGCCGGAATATGATGACCGTCTTCAGTCTGCCGGAGGACCGCTGCTACCGGTACGGCGGCGACGAGATGATGATCATTTCCATAACGCATGACACAGACGGGTTCCGCCGCAAACTGGAAGAATTGCAGCAGCTCTCAACAGAGAGCGCTCCGGAAATCCGGGTCGGAATGAGCATCGGGTACTGAGGACCGGAAAATGCTCAGTCTGTTCGAGCCGTATTTCAGGCAGCCGAACCGCTGTCAGGAACTGAACGACAAAACGGCGGTTCATGACCTGCTCCTGTCACGCATGAAGCCGGCGGCTCACGGGTCAGAAGGATCCCGAGCCGCCGGTTTTTCCGCGAAACATGGTACTTCATTCTCATTTAGACGTCCGGATCAGGTCTCTGTAATAGCGGAAGGAATCCTTGGGAATCCGCTTCTGGTCCCGGAAATCCACATAAACAAGCCCAAAGCGCTCGCTGTACCCGTAGGCCCACTCGAAATTGTCCAGCAGCGACCACGCAAAATATCCCGCGATCTCCGCGCCGTCCCCGGCTGCCCTCTCAAGTTCGCTCAGATAACGGTCCATAAATTCGATACGGTTCGGATCATGGACGCATCCGTCCGGTGAGACAATGTCGTGGGCGGACATCCCGTTCTCCGTGACATAAATCGGCTTCCGGTAACGCTCCCAGAGAAAGCGGCAGCCCCATCGCATCGCTTCCGGCGTCACCGGCCATCCGATCGCCGTACGGGGGAATCCGGGATAACGGGTCACCGGGACGGGACGCCCCGACCCGTCCGCCCGCACCTCGATGCCGTTGTAGAGATTCTGACCGTGAAAATCCAGCGGTTCCGTGATGATCTTCCACTCTTCCCCGCTGACAGAGGGCAGAACATCACCGAAATTTCGAACCGTCTCCTCCGGAAACCGCCCGAGATATACCGGATCGGAGAACAAACCCGGGTTCCAGCTCATCTCGCCGATCACCGTGCTCTCTGTATGGAACGTCGCGTGCCTGGCTGCCTCAATATCCTCCGGCGATTCCGTCGCCGGATAGTAAAACGCACCGCATGGCGCGAATCCGACCTGAATCTCCCGACATGCATGTTCCCGAAGCGCGCGCACGCCCCGGCCGTGAGCCAGAAGAAGATTCTTATGGATCTGGAAGTATTCCCTCCGCCCCATCTTCAGCCCCGGCGCGTGCTCGCCTGTCATGTATCCGAGCGTGGAGATGCACTGAGGCTCGTTGATCGTAAAGAAGTGAGACACCCGGTCCGAGAAACGTTCCGCGACCAGTGCCGCGTATTCAGCGAACCAGTCCGCGATCTCAGGATTCAGCCAGCCTCCCCGAAGATGCAGGGCGTAAGGCAGATCCCAGTGATAAAGCGTGACATACGGTTGAATGCCCTTTTCCAGAAGAGCATCGATCAGTTCATTATAGAAGGCGATCCCCTCCTCGTTCGCGGCTCCAGTTCCGTTCGGAAGCAGACGGGGCCAGCTGATCGAAAAGCGGTAGGCATCCAGCCCCAGCTCCGCCATCAGCGCAACATCTTCCCGCAGCCTGTGATAACTGTCACAGGCCTGATCTCCGTTATGATTCATGTAGATATGCCCCGGCTCATGCGCGAAGACATCCCAGATACTGAGTCCCCTGCCGCCTTCCCGCGTGCCGCCTTCCACCTGATAAGAGGCCGTCGCGGCACCCCAGACAAAATTCTCCCCGAAATTCATCATACCTCCCTTTATTATTCAAAGAGCCGGACCGCCTCCCCTCCGGGCAGTCCGGCTTATGTCTTATACGTGGAAACAGATAATCCTGCTGTTCGCCCACGTTGTCAGCGGGCGGCTGTGTCCGCTGTTTTCGCGTCAAAGACCATCCGTTTTTCCTGCTTGCCCGGATTACTCCTTCACGCCGCCGAGTGCGATTCCGGCGACGATATATCTGGACAAAAGCAGATAGATCAGAATAATCGGTACGATAGCAAGCGTGATCATCATGTAGATCTTACCCATATCGAACGTCATGAAGTCAGCGCCCCGAAGCGCGGCGATCAGAACCGGGAGCGTCATCTTCGTCTTGGTCTGCAAAACGAGAGCCGGAACGAAGTAGTTGTTCCATGACCCGACGAAGCAGAAAATCGCCTGCACGGCGGCCGCCGGCTTCATGATCGGCAGTACGATCGAAAGGAACGTATGCAGCTCACCCGACCCGTCGATTCTGGCCGCCTCGACAAGAGCCAGAGGAAGCGAAGACTCCATATAACTGTACATGAAATAGACGACTGCGGGCGAAGCGATTGACGGCAGAATCAGCGGAAGAAGCGTATCATAGAGATGCATCGCCGTGATCAGACGGAGGAACCCCAGTGCCGTCACCTGCGTCGGCATCACGAGAATCGCCATGATAAAGGTAAACGCCGCCTTCTTCAGCCGAAAATCGTAGACATAGAGTCCGTAAGCTGTCGCCGCCGAAAAGCAGGTCGTCAATACGCTGGAGCAGGCCGCAACCAGAAGGCTGTTCAGCGTACCTTTCAGAATCGGGATCGTGCCGTCGTGAATCACATGACTGAAATTGTCCCGGAAGTGTCCGCCGGGCAGCAATGAAAATCCCTGCTGAAGCTGTGCATGCGACCGGGATGCGTTGATCAACAGAATGTAAAAGAAAAACAGGCACAGGAAGGAAAGCAGGCACAGGACGGCATATGCCAGAATCCGTCTTCCGATCGGCCGTCCCGACTTCCGGACAGTCTTATTCATATTCTGCATCAGTCCGCACTCCTTTCTTCTCCGGTGGCGATCCTTCTCTCCCGCTTCAGTCTCTTCTTTCTTGCCTTTGACTCGTTCGCCTCCGTTCCCTGCATGATCCGATAGACGAAGAAGCAGAGAATGCCGGACAGAACAAACAGGTAGACGGACAGAGCGCCGGACATGCCGTAATCGGGTGCCTTCAGATAGTTGTTCAGCAGCATGATCAGCGTCATCGAGGTCCGGTTCGGAGTACCCTGTCCGTTTGTCAGGATCTGCGGCACATCGAACATCTGCAGGCCGCCGATCAGAGAAACGATCAGCGTATAAGTCAGAATCGGCCGGATCAGGGGCAGCGTGATGTAGAAAAACATCTTGACCCGCCCCGCGCCGTCCAGCTGAGCGGCTTCAAAAAGATCCGGGCTGATTCCCATAATCGCCGCCATCAGCATGATCGTTGTGTTTCCGAACCACATAAGAAAATTCATCGAAGCGATCAGCGACCGTGTCCCCCAGATACTCCTCATGAAACGAATCGGCTCACGGATCACGCCCATCTGCATCAAAAGCGAGTTAACCGGACCCGAATCAGAGAACAGCGTGAAGAACAACATGGCGAACGCGGAGGCCATAATCATATTCGGAAGATAGATGATGACCTTAAATGCCTGCTTCCCGTGGGTGATCAGATGAGAATCCGAAAACCAGGAAGCCAGAATCAGTGCGATCACGATCTGCGGAATGAAGCCCAGGATCCAGAGAATGAACGTATTCCCTGTGTATCCCAGAATATTCGTCTTGAACAGATTTGTGTAATTGTCGAGCCCCGCGAACGTCGGCCCGATGATCTTCAGCCCTGACTTGAAATATTTGAAGAAACTGTAGCGAACTGTGTCCACCATCGGAATCAGTGAAAAAATCAGGAATGTGATAAAGAAAGGGGCTATAAAGATATAGCCCCACTTTGATGCCCCTGACTTGTACTTTCTGGTCTTCATTACGGCCACTCAACCTCCGTCAGCTCCGGATAGCGTTCCTTGATTGCCGTCTCAAAATTCGCCTTGGCCTCGTCAAGTGAAATATTGCCGTTGAAATAATCGCCGAATGCATTCTGGAAGCACTCCGTGCATCCCTGATCATACGGTGTGATCTTGTCCATCTTGATGGACTCCGCTGCCGGCGCAAAGTATTTGTACGGATTCTCGCCGCCAAGGAAATCAGAGCTGTACTGATCGTTTGCGGCGAGCTCCTTCATCCCGGACACCGTGTTCGTGTAATCCAGCGTCTTGGCCGTGATATCAAGAAGCGTCTTCTTATCCGCGGTCAGCTTCATCATGATGTCTTTCACATGCTGCGGATCATCCGTGCCCTGGCAGGCAATCAGGAAAGAACCGCCCCAGTTGTAAGCCTGCGGGCCGTTGCATGCCGCCCAGTCCCCCTTGCCTGCGTCACCGGTGTTGGGCTGAATCGTGAAATTGATGCCCCAGGCCGGGAAGAACCAGCCGAAGACCTTGGAATCCGCTGCCATATCCTTGTTCCAGTCGTCGGTCCACTGTCCTGAAACCTTGTCGTTATAGCCGGCATCCGTGAAGGTCTTGGACTGCTTAACCCAGTTCATCATGTTCTGATCCACCGTCACCGTCGTGCTTCCGGAAGCGACCCACGGCTTCTCACAGTTATTGCCGAACACACGGTATGTGTCCGCGCCCATCGAGGAGGTCATGAAATACCCCTTCTCCTTAAGTGTCTTGGCCGCCGCTTCGAACTTATCCCAGTCCGCGACCTGCTTCTGGATCTCATCCGGATCATCCGTTCCGAAAACATTCTTTGCGATACCGCGGCGGTAGATGAAGAGCCCCGGGCAAGCCTGCCAGCTCGTTGCGCGCTGCACTTTGTCGGCGTCGGACGCCGCGTCCTTCGTGTACTGATACTGATCTGCAAGATCCTTGTCCGGATCGATCCCCAGATCCTTCAGCGGCATCGCCACATTAGCATCCTTGTCGATGTACTTGACGAGATAGTCCGTCTCCGCGAGGAACAGGTCAATCTTGTCATCCGCAGCAGCGGAATCCTGCTTTCCGAGAGCCTCATCCAGCTTCTGCTGATAGACGCCGTCCTGATTCGGATTGATGGTCCAGTGAATCTCCGTTCCGTCCTTCAGCTTCGTAACCGTTCCGTCACTCGATGTCTCTACGACATCCGGATAGAACTCCGTCACACGCTTCTGAAACTCGTCATTCCAGCTCCAGATGTTGATGACCTTCCCCTCCGTGCTGTCCGCGGCAGCGACACCTGTCGTCGCCATCCCCGTACCGGCTGCCAGCGAAGCCACCATCGCGGCCGCAAGTGATGCGCTGATCATTCTCTTTTTCATACGCTCTCATACCTCCTGCCAGACAGGCCGTGCGCCTGTCTCCTGTATTTTTATATGACTCATTCTATAGAAATACATCCGGCAGATATACAAGGATACGCCTGAAATTGTCAGATTCATGAACCATTCTAATGATAAAAGCGCTACAATAAAACGAAGAGAACGCATCGGCATGCAGTGCACGGGGAGGTAATGGAAAATGAAAGAGACTTCGAACGACTGGTATCAGGAAGAAGCCGCGGCCATCGACGATGAGACCTGGCACCGGGCTCCGGATGAGGAGATTGCTTTTTTTAACGCCGTTGCCGGCGGTGATCTGGAATCGGTCCGGCAGAACTGCCGGAACAGAAGGTTTGAGAGCCGACAGGGTGTGGGGCAGCTATCGCGTGATCCGGTAACCAACCTGAAATATCACTTCGTCATCACCGCCGCCCTGCTGGCCCGCACCTGCATTGAGGGCGGAATGGAACACGAAAAAGCATTCCGCCTGAGTGATTATTATATAAAAAAATTAGACCTGGCGGACTCAGCCGGCCAGGTCTGCGAGCTGCATGACCGGATGGTGCTCGATTACACATCCCGGATGCATCTGATGCTCTATCACAATGCATCCGCAAGGCCGGTCAACGACAGTATGAACTATATTTATCTTCACATAGGAGAAAAACTCTGTGTCGAGGAGATCGCAAAGGCAGCCGGCGTGTCGGCCAGTTATCTCTCCCGCGCCTTCCGAAAAGAACTCGGCATTACCGTCAATCAGTACATCCGGAACATCCGGATCGATCTGGCCTCCAATATGCTGCGCTACGGGAACAGCGATCTGGCGGCTATCGCCTGCCGTCTCGGCTTCTCTTCCCAAAGTCATTTCATTCAGGTTTTCCATCAGGTCACCGGTATGACGCCAAAAAAATACCGGAGTCTGAACGGACGGACCAGCTGGAAGGTCCGGCAGCCTCCGGTTTCTCCGGAGGCGGAAAGCGCGAACGTTCGGGAAACCGATTAAGCCGGCGAGGCCTTACGCCTTTGCCGGCTTCACGCCCCGGATCCGCTTCAGTTCTTTCTTCGCAATCTTCTGATACTCCGACGCCAGATCGTTCCAGCAGGAAACCGATATTTTTCCGGCGCGCTCCCCGAAACGGATTCCGAGATCACGCTTCAGATACTGCATCAGATAGGCCGTGGTCTTCTGGGCGCCGGAAATATTCAGATGATCGCCGCCGTCCAGACTGTCCGTATGCCAGTCAATGCCGACGGCCTTTTGTCTCTCGTTCAGATCCACACAGGGGACCCCCAGCTCCTTCGCCGTCCGCAGAAGGGTCTTCACCCGCTTCCGGTTGTAGTTCCGCGGCGACGGTGAGCTGTACAGCACGAGCTTCGCGCCGTTCTCGTCGCAGAGATCCCGGATCTCCGCGAGCGACTCCCGGTTCGCGTCCGGAATCGCCGTTCGTTTCATCCTGCGGCTCATATAATCCCCTTTGGTATACGGGTTGATGCTCGCCCGGATCCGGAACCCCTGATAAGCGCCGCGGCGTCCCTCGCCCCATGTATCCTTGTTCCAGAAGCTGTGGTAACGGACAATCGGGAAAACGCGCCCCAGCAGTTCGCCGAACTGATTCTCCAGCTCCTTCGCGCCCTGATCGGAGACAAACAGGCAGTGCGCCTCCATCAGCACGACGGCCGGCTTCTGGTTCTTGAATACAGCCTGCAGCACCGAGCTGGCGGCCTCCGTCCGCTGTCCAGGCTGTCCGCAGTCAAAGGAAGTCAGTCCGTAATCCCGCCAGACCTGCATCGGGGAAAAGGCGGTATAGCTCAGACTGTCGCCGACATTGACGATCTGAATCGTCTGAGGCTTCTCGTTCTCAATCTGGAAATAAACCGCGTTCCGGCCGCCGGACTCGCCGCCGGTGAGATACGCGCTGCGCACCACGATGAAGGACATCCCCTCCATCAGGATGCAAAGAATCAGGAAAAAGAGCAGCGGCCGCCGAAAAGACGCAAGCCGCCTGCTCCGATGATCAGAATCCCGCATAAATCATATCCACTTTCTGATAGCCGGCGCCGTAAGCACCGAAAATAAAGACCGCAAAAATCAGCGCGTAGTAAAGCGTCCACCGGACCGGCGTCTCCCAGCGTCCAAGACGGCCGTCCGGAATCAGATGCTTCTCCTGACAGATGTCATAGATGAGAACCACAAGAATCCCGAGGAACGCGACCGTGAAGCCTGTCTCGCTGAGTCCCATACGGAGCATCGTCCCATCCGTCAGCGTCCTGAGAGAAAAGCCCCGGAACATGCTGGCGAACATCGAGAAGCCCGCTCTGACGCCGTTCGCGCGAAAGAACATCTCGCCCGTGAAGATGACGATCCATGTCTTCAGGATGAGGAATGCATTCCACAGATGCATACGCTTCGCGTGGCGCAGCCGCTTCTCCGCTTTCTTCCGGACCGGTCCCAGCGCGGTCTCCAGCATCAGAATAACAAAATAATACATTCCGTAGAATATATAATTCCACTGAGGGCCATGCCAGAGTCCATTGGCGAGCCAGACCGGGAAGAGACACATCGCCGATGTGCCGAGCATCATGACGTACCGGCCGTACTTTTTTCTGGAATACAGATTCCACTTCATAACCGGCTTCGAGAGCGAAACCGGATAGAAAATGTATGTGCGGAACCAGACGCCCAGAGAAATATGCCACCGGCGCCAGAACTCCGACGCATTCTTCGCGAAAAAGGGCTGGCTGAAGTTCTCCGGCATCCGGATGCCGAACAGCTCCGCCGACCCGATAACCACATCCATCGTGCCGGAGAAGTCCATGTACAGCTGGAGGGCGTAAAGGATCCCGGACACCGCCGTCACGGCCCCGTGATAATCGGTGTAGTGATCGAAGATCATGTTGACCGGAATCGCAAGCCGGTTCGCGATCACCAGCTCCTTGAAAAGGCCCCAGCAGATCCGGATCGAGCCGTGCGCCAGATTCCCGCTCCTGACGGATTCTCCGGCGAACAGAGCCTCCCGGAGTGCGCCGCCGCTGAGGATCGGCCCCTCCATCACCTTCGGAAAGAAGCTGAGGTAGAGAAGCATCCGGAACGGGCTGCGCTCCGGCTGCATTTTCTCCCAGCTGATATCCACCAGATAGCCGACCGCATCCAGCGTATAGAAAGAGATTCCGATCGGAAGCGCAAAATTCTTCCAGGTGATCTGATAGGCGGGATTCGCCAGCCGGATCAGCCGTCCGATGTTCATCTCGATGAAGCCCGTATACTTGAGGACCGCGAGCGTACCGAGAAGTCCCGCGACCGCGATATTCCGGAGCGCGGCGGGGGAAAGCGGAAGCGTCTTCTTCGCACCGCCTGCCTTCCGTTCAGCGGCCGAGCGGGCGATCAAAAGCCCGAACAGCCACGTCCACACAGAGGCCAGCAGCACCCAGACGATCAGTCTGCCGCTCAGGGACCAGTAAAAGAGCAGACTGGCCGCCAGCAGACTGATCCAGCGGAAGCGCTTCGGAAGAAGCTGATAGACCGCCAGCAGAACCGGCAGCATCAGAAACAGATACAGCGCGTCAAAATACGTCATACCATTATGCCTTCAGTTTCCGCACCATCTCACAGATCGCGTCCACGGAATTCAGGTTTTCCGGGACAAGCTCGGCGGCGTTGACGGAAACCCCGTACCGGTCCTCCAGATCCGCGATCAGCGTGATGATGCCGAAGGAATCCAGAAGATGATCGTCCACCAGATGCGTCTCCTCTTCATAATCGATGGAATCATCGATCTCCATCAGCATATCCGTGATTTCCTTCTTTAACGTATCGCTCATTTTTTATCCTTTCTGTGTGTACGTATTCAGAATCCATGTCGGCTGCCTGTCCCGGACGACCCGCAGCCCTTCCTCCGCGCTTCGCAGCGCGACGGCCGGCAGATCATGGCTCAGAAAAAGCGCCATCCCCTCGAAGGCACTGTACGCTCCTGTCCGACCGAACGCAAGCAGATCGCCCGGCCGCAGACCGGACGCGGCGTACTTTCCGCAGAGCACGTCGTTGGCCGTGCAGAGTGAGCCGCAGAGCGTATAGAGGCCGGTTTTCGCTTCCGCCGCATCCGGCCTCTCCCGCAGCACCCGGATCTCCGGAGTGAACATGCCGCGGAACTGGCCGTCGTACTGAATCTGGTGGATCCCGCCGTCCGTGATGCAGATGGCCGGCGCGTCCGGCTCTTCTCCCCGCTTCAGGTCCAGAATCTTCGTGAGATACACGCCACAGGAAGCCGCGAGAAAACGGCCCATCTCAAACGTCACCCGGCCGGCGCCGAGCGCCCCGGCGAGCCGGACAGTCTCCCGGACATCATCCTCCCGCAGCGGCTCCCGCTCCTGCTCAAAGTAGCGGACGGGAAAGCCCGGTCCGTATTCCAGCTCCGGAACCGGCCATCCGCGGGAACGGATCTCGTCCATCCGTTCCCCGAGCGTCTTCAGCTCCTTCCGGATCGGGGCGAAATGCTTCTGCGTGCCGGTGAAGAAATGGATGCCGGCGATCGAAACGGCGTCCGATGTCTCCGCCGCCTCATACAGCGGCATGAGATCTCCGAAGGCCATCCCGAACTGATTTCCGCCCGTCAGCCGGAGCAGCACCCGCACCCGTATCCCGCGCCGGGCGGCCGCCTCCTCCAGCATGCAGAACTGGGCCGGCGACTCCGCTGTATAAAGGCATCGGGCTCCGCATCGGTCCATGACCTCCGCGATGTCCTCCTCCGTCTTCAGTACGCCGGAGAAGAGAATCTTTTCCGGCGGAACCGACTGCGCCGCAGCGATTCGGAACTCACCGATCGAACAGCACTCGATCCGGTCCACGCAGGAAGCCAGCGCACCCGTGAGGAACGGATTGCTCTTCATCGCGAAGCAGAGGCCGATCCCGCCGCCCAGCATCGCCCGCACGGCTCCGGCCCGGGTCCGGGCCTCGTCCAGATCGAAAATATAAGCCGGCGTGCCCGTCCGGGCGGCCGCCTCCCTCAGCTCCGAGTCAGTCATGCCTTTCTTCCCCCTATCGCGAGACGCCGGAGCTCATGCCGGTCCTTCTTTCCGTTCTTGTTCAGAGGGAACCGGTCCAGCCGGATGAATTTTCCCGGAATCATATAGCGGGGCAGATGTGTCACGAGATCCATCCGGACCTGACGGCTGTCCTCCGTGCCGGTGAAGAAGGCGACGATCTTTCTCGTCTCCGGAAGGAAAATGCAGCAGGCCTCTGCCACTCCGTCCGCAACAGTCATCGCCTTCTCGATCTCCTCGAGCTCGATGCGGTGTCCCATCAGCTTGATCTGGAAGTCCTTCCGTCCCTCGAAAACGAGATCGCCCGACGGATCATAATGCGCGAGATCGCCCGTCCGGTACATCCGCTCCTGCCGGCCTTCCGCGTTCTCAAAGAGAACAAAGCTCTTCGCGGTCCGTTCCGGATCGTGATAGTAGCCCTCCGCCAGCGACTCGCCGGAGACGCAGATCTCACCCGGCTTCCCCGGCTCCGTCACCTCACACCCCGCTTCGTCCAGCAGCCGGACCGTCCGCCCCGGGAAGGGCTTTCCGATCGGAAGGCAATCGAGATCCTCCGGCGCGTCCGCCGGGATCCGGTAGAAGGTGCAGTTACAGGTGATCTCGGAAGGGCCGTAAAGATTGACGAATTCCGTCCCCGGCATCGCCCCTCGCCATACTTTCAGCTGCTTGAGCGGCATCGCTTCCCCGCTGAACAGAATGATGCGCACGGACTTCGGCACATCATAGTCCAGGCCCTTCAGCGTGGAAACCGTCGTGAGTGCGGACACAGCCCAGGTGAGAACCGTGACTTTCCGCTCATTCAGGTAGTCGATCAGCTTCGCGGGCAGAGAGAACAGCTTCCGGTCGATCAGCACCAGCTCCGCACCGGTCGCCATCGCGGAATAGATGTCCTTCACTGAAACATCGAAGTCAAACGGAGCCTGATTGCCGATCCGGTCCGCCGCGCTGATCCCGAAGAGCCGGGTGAAATGCGCGATGAAATCGAGCACAGCCCGATGGCTGACCGAGACGCACTTCGGTTCGCCGGAGGACCCGGAGGTGAAAATCCCGTAGAGAAGATCCTTCTCCGAGGCGCGGCTCCGGACTTCCCGAAGGCGCTCGTCCGGACTGCCCGCCTCTTGCGCATAAAGCGCCTCCGCTGAAAGAACCGTTCCGTCAAAGCCGGTCTCCTCCACCAGCGATCTCAGACTGTCAGCCGCGATCACCAGCGGCCGGCCCAGTCTCCGCAGGATCCGCCCGATCCGCTCGGCCGGCTGGTCGCGGCTGACCGGGACATAGAATCCGCCCGCGTAGACGACCCCAAGCTGGATCGCCAGTGTGGCCACCCGCTTCGCCGCGAACACGACAACCGGCTGGTTTCCCTCCAGCTCGTCCGCCAGCACGGCGCCGATGCCTCCGGCCCGGCGCCGCAACTCCGCCCACGTGAGCGACGTCTGCTGATCCGAGACCGCGGTTCGCTCCGGATACTGCTCCGCCGTCTGCTCCAACATTTCAAGAACATTTTTCATCAGACACCTCTTCGTCCGTTTCGAACTATGGATCGTTTCCGATTCATGCTCTCTGTTCATAAGCCCTTTTTATAAGCACCGTTTCAGTATATACAATTTTCCCTGAGGAAAATCTAAAGAATGGTGAAGAAATCCTTACTTTTTCTTATAAATGCCCTTTGGCCGTAAAAGAAACCATGAAAAAGACAGGCATCCTGCGATCCGTCCTCACAGGATGCCTGCCCGCTGAAGCTGTTGGTATTGGGGCGTTCAGTCTTTCAAGGTTATCTGCCACCGGTTCCGGAAGGATGCGCCTGAGGAAAGGCGGATCAGATCCGACTGGCAGTTCAAGTCTTCCTCTACATCCTGACGGGCGGAAAGCGAACTCCAGGGTTCGATGGCAACAAAGGGTGCGTTCTTCCGCGGCGTATGCCAGATGCCGAGATACGGGAAATCCGGAAAATCAACCGTCACCGAACGGCTCCCCTTCCCGCTGTGCAGCGTCACGGAGCGAGCCGTATTCGCCAGCACAACCGCATCCTGGTCAAACAACTGATGCGTCAGCGGAAGATTCCGTCCGTCTGCCAGCGGATACGGTTCCCGTCCCGCACCGACAAAGCAGGAATCCGTATAGATAACCCGGTCCGGAAGACACGGTTCGCCGAAAGTCAGCATGTAATCATCGAAATGTAAGCCTTCGTCCAGCGGCACACGAAATCCCGGATGGCCGCCGATACCGAACGGCATGGTCCGCTCCGAACGGTTGACGACCGTATAGGTGATAGAAAGGGTCTCCCCTTCCAGCGCATAGGTCACTTCGAACCGAAATGAAAACGGATACTGCCGTCTTGTCTCTTCCGTGTCCTCAAGCCGGAACGTCACAGCCTGCTCACCGCTCATCTCAGCATGAAACGGAGCGGATCGCGCAAATCCATGAATTCCCATATGATACTCGTTTCCGTCAAGACGGTACGTCTCCCGGGTCAGCCTCCCCACATACGGGAAGAGAACCGGTGCTGTGCTTTTCCAGTACGCCGGATCCCCGTTCCACAGAAAAGGATGGCCGTGCAGCGAAAGTTCCTTCAATTCCGCCCCTCTATCCGAAATAGAAGCGCTCATTTCCTGATTCTGAATCCTGAAGATCATCTGTTCCTCCTTCGCACAGAAACGTAACGGGACTTGCTTCAGGCCGCTCCCGTTGTGCCAACAGCATGCTGCACCTTCAAGCCGTATCACTTGCTTCCCGCCGGTCTAAGCCCAGTCAGGTTCAGAAGCGCCTCCGGATCCGAAAAATCCGGTATGATGGCTCTGGCTCCTGCACGAATCAGCCGTTCCCGCTTCCACCGGTCTATGCCGCTGCGTCTTCTCTCATCCGTCGCCGCGCCGATCGCCAGTCCTCCCGCCCCGGAGACCAGTTCGATCTCCATGAAACCGTCTCCGAAGCCTGCAAGCTGTGAAGGATCGATTCTCTCCTCGCTGAGCATGCCTCTGATCACTTCCGCTTTGATATCTCGGATTTCTTCCTTCCTCCGGCCCCGGAAAAGTTCGTCGCGGGCTCCCCAGATCCCGCCGTCAAACAGATCATCCACTCGCAGCAGTTTCGCTTCTTCACGAACCGACTCCTCGTCGGTGCCGCTGGCAAGGCAGCAGCGCACTCCTCTCCCTCGCAATCCTTCCAGAAAGTCTCTTGTTCCCCGAACCATCCATTCCTCCGGTTGATATCGGCCTGCGGCCAGCCCTTCCTTTCGGTCCCGGATTCGTCTCTCCAGGCGGTTCAGGTATTCCGCCTTATACTCTCCCGGATCCTTCGGTGTGCTCCCTCGTCTCCGAACTTCTTCCGCCAGCGCGATACACTGAAAAATCGTCTGTTTCCCGGTAAGGTCTGTGACAAATTCTCTCACCAGACCGTAAATGTTCTCATCGGACTCAGTGCACCCTGTCTTCCGCAGCTCTTCACAGAAATAAGGGATCATAATATCCTGCCATCCCTGCCGGATCAGGCTGACCGTACCGTCAAAATCGAACAGACAGAACCGAATGGCAAAATCTTCCGGCTTCCACGGTCTGATCACTTCAATGGAAAATTCACTCATAAGATTCCTCCTCATACAGACTGATCAACGGGATCGTCAGCGGCAGCTCCCCGAAGCGGTCCTCCCGGTATTCTCTGATCGTCATATCGCCGTCAATCCGAATGACTCTGTTCGCGATGGCAAGGCAGTCCGCCATATTGACCGCCAGCAGCACCAGCGTTGCGCCCCTGTCAATCAGCGCTTCCTGAAGCTCCCAGATCCGCTGACGAAGTCTGGCATCCGCGCCCTTGAACGGCTGAATAATCAAAACCAACTCCGGCTTCTGCAACAAAATCCTTGTATAAACCAGTTCATACTTCTCCATGTCTGTCAGGTCCCGCACCCGCTTTGAGAAGGCAGCCGCGCCGAGAATCGGTTCGCACTCCGACCGGATACTCTTCCGGATACCGCGCTTCAGCCAGAACCCTCTTACCTTTCGGTCTGAAGTAAAGCAAAGATTATCTATATAGCTCATCGAATCAAAGAGCATCGTCCTGTCCGGCCTGTCCGTGATGACCGCGATCCTGCGGTCATCCGTCATCGATACCGGTTCTCCGTTGAGAATGATCGATCCCCTCCAGCGACGCGTCTCTCCCTTCACAAGCCGGACCAGATCCAGATAGATCTGAGAATCAAGACACTGTAGAGCCAGATGTTCCCCCCGTCGGACCCGGAGAGACAAGTGCTGCAGCTCTCCTGAGCAAATGTCTCTCATCTCAAACAGCGTATCCGTTCCTGCCTCATGCGTGCGTTCTCTCAAATGATGAACCATCTTCCTGTGATATTCTTCAGAATAGGTCAGCGCTACCTGCTCGCCCTGACTCCGGCTGTTGACGCGGTCAGGCAAAAGGCTCGCCACCACGGTTCCTTCCGAAAATATCAGTACCCGCTCCGAAATCTGGGCCAGTTCCTCGAAGTGGGGACTGATATAGAGAAATGACATCCCCTTCTTCGCATAATGGCGGAGAATACTGTGAAACTCCTTCAGCTCTTTCTCGCTGATGACGGATCCGATCTCCCTCAGAATAACCAGATGGCTGCCAGACACCACCGCCCTTAAAAGCTCTGCCTGCACACGTTCAAACGGTGTGAGAGAATCCGCATACCGATCCGGATCCAGATGCATGCCCGTTTCACTGAGGAACGGTTCAAGCTGAGCTCGAAGCAGAGACGGCCTCAGTATTTCCTGATGGAAGCCTCTGCGAAGCACAAAAACATTCGTCATCACCGTCTGGCCTTCGACCAGTGAACTCCGTGGTCCGATAACAGCAATATTGTTCGGTGTCCGGCGCATATCCTGCCATGAATTGACCTTCTTTTCCAGATAGTAGACATAACCATAGTAAAGCGGCTGGTTAAAGAGAATAACGCGCAGCAGCGAAGAGAGCCCATAGGAATTGACCGGTTCAAATCCCACGATCTCTCCCTGAAGAACCGTCATTTCAAGATTATCGAGCGTGAGCATCCCGTCACGCTTATAGGAGACACGCTCCAGCCGCAGCACTTCCGGTCTCAACACACAAGGCCCTCCGGCACCTGATTCTTCAACTGATTCTGGTCCGTGACAACCGGAAGAGAAATGGAAACGACTGTACCTGCGTTCTCCATAGAAAAGACATGCAGCCCGTATTCTTCTCCGTAAATCAGATGGATCCGGCGGCTGACATTGGTCAGCGCAATGCCGCCGTCTGATTCATCCCTGAGCTCGCCGCTTGCCGGCGCATTAAGGCGCGTATTCAGCTTCTTCAGCGTCTGCTGATCCATTCCGATGCCGTTATCCGACACCTGTATAGTCAGTCTCGTTCTGGTTTTTGCAATGGAAATCGTTGTGACACCCTCCCCGATCTTCAGCTCTGTTCCGTGAATGATGCTGTTTTCCACGATCGGCTGCAGCATCAGCTTCGGGACCAGACACCGGAGAACCGACGGATCTTCCTCATCGTATTCCACGCGGAAAACCAGCCGATCGCCAAACCGGTACTTCTGTATCTTGAAATACGTCCGGCAATTATCCAATTCTTCTTCCAGTGCAACCAGATTCTCGACTTTACTGATCGTGTAGCGAAAAAAAACAGCCAGCGCTTCCGTCATATCCGCCACCGTATCAAGTCCGGCCAGCACCGCCTCACTTCGGATGCTGTCCAGTGTATTATAAAGAAAATGCGGATTAATCTGATTCTGCAGGGCAAGATACTGGGCTTGTCTCCGGTTCAGGCTGACCAGATCCCGGCTGTTCATCATCTTCGCCAATCTGTCGAAAGCCCGTCTGCTCATCGGCGTAAGGCTGTCTCCGATTCTGATCAAAGCATCTGCAGACAGATACCCCTCCGCAAAACGGCTGATGTCCTCCTCACACCTTCGGTACGGCCGGAATACCCAGACGCCAAACGCTGCGATCCAAAGGATCAGAAGCAGAATCTGAATCAAAAGCGAAAAAGATTCCGACGGTTCCGGCCGAGGATGCCCATTCGGAATAAGGCTCCACGCTGCCCATACGAGAAGCAGGGCGATCATGAAAAATGCCCGTATCGAAACGCTTTGAAAGCACTGTCTCCATCTGCTCATCACGCCGCCGTCTGTCCTCCGCTTCATGAAATCAGCCATACAGTTTCCGATACACTGATGGCTTTACTCCGTTTTCCTTCTCGAAAACATGCGTAAAATATTTTACATCCGTATAACCCACCTGCCGGCAGATCTCGGCGACCGTCATCCCGGTCTCCCTGAGCAGCTCCTTCGCCGCCTGCATTCGTACGTTCAGCAGGTAACGGGCAAAGCCTTCGCCGTTTTCCTTCTTGAATAAGACGCTGAAATAGGACGGGGTCAGGCCGGCAGCCGCACTGACATCATCCAGTGAAATCGGCTCGCCGTAATGATTGTCGATATACTGTCTGGCAAGCCGGATCGGACGGGCGGTATCCTCCTCCCGGGAGGCGAGCATCCTCCGGATCTGTTCCTCCAGAAAACCGTAGAGAGCATCCGTCAGTTCTCTCACGGAACGCGCATTTCCGCATTTTTCAAGAAATGCATCCGCCTCCTTTTCCCCTTCTCCTCCTGCTGCATAGATCATGCAGGCACTTCCCGCTCTCTCCGTCAGTTCTCTGATCTCCCAACCGCTCGACGGGCGGGCTGTCAGGATCGAATCCAGAAAACGATCCGCCGCAATCCGGAGCTTTTCCGTGCTCATGGCCTGAATCGCAGCCGAAGCATCCCGGATAAAAGTATCCAGAATCCGCTGAGCACCAGTCATCACCGGCTGTGTTTTCGAAAGTTCCAGAACCTTTCCGGTCCCCCGGATAATCCGCTCACAGACTGCTTTTTCCGCCGTCCTCATGGATGCTTCCAGTGTCCCCGGTACATCTGCTTCGGTTCCCAATCCGATGGAAAAATCAGCTTCTCCGAAAATCGACCTCCTCGCCTCGATCCGGGAAAGTCCGCCTTTCATCGCGTCTCGCAAATTCTCACGCTCACCCCTGCCGCAGCTGACCACGCCTCTGACGGTTCCGCCGCGTCCCGCCCAGACAAGATCCCGAGCAACCGGTTTAAGTTCCATTTCCAGCAGTGTGCCGGTCTTCTCCAGCAGCACGTCTTCCGCCGTCTCGCCAGGCTTTGCATCCATTCTCAGGCAGAAGGCAATGCAGACTGCATTCACTCCCGTCTCAAAATGATAACGCTCCCTGAGTGCGTCCCAGGTCCGGGCACTCATTCTGTGGTCTGTCAGATCCGTGACGAGAAGAGTTCGGAATCGTCTGAAATCCTCCTCTTTCCAGGATCCGTTTTCCAGTTCGCTGACATTCCTTTCCTCTTCAATTTCTCCGCGCAGCTTTTCCAGTGCGTTCTGAAGTTCCTGCCTGTTCACCGGCTTCAGCAGGTATTCCTCGACGCCGTACTGCAGCGCGGTTCTTGCGTAATCGAAATGAGCAAATCCGCTGATGATGATCATATGCGTGCGCGGCGAAGCCTGCCGGACTCGTGCGATCAGATCCAGGCCGTCACAGCCCGGCATCCGGATATCCGTGATCAGAATATCCACCATCTGCTTCGTCACAATGTCCAGTGCCTCCAGTCCGTTGGCAGCAGTGCCGGCCACCCTCATCCCCAAGGACTGCCAGTCCACCAGCGCTTCGATCAACTGGCAGATTCTCATCTCATCATCTGCAATAACTACCTGAATCATGGCTCTTCCCCTGTTCCGGATAATAATGTTCCTCGACAAGAATGCACAGAGCATGATAAACCGGCAGTGTCAGCTCCTGAATCCGATACGTCTCCGTTTCAGGAAGATGGATTGCCACATCCGCATTTTTCGCAGCCCTTCCGCCGTCCCTTCCGGTGATGACAAAGCTGCGCATCCCCTTCGCTCTGGCGGTAAGAATCGCGTAATTGACATTCGCTGCATTGCCGGATGTACTCAGTCCCAGCAGCACATCCGCCGGCTTTCCGTAGCCGAAAACCTCCTGCGCATAAAGAATCGCCGGATCGCAGTCATTGAGAAGCGCGGTCGTGATTGAAGTCTGCGAAACAAGAGACACAGCGGGGAATGCTCCGCGGAGTCGTTCCGCGAGATACCCGGAAGGATCCGCGGCCAGCAGCGCCTCTCGTTCTTCCGTCTTCAACGGACGCTTTCTGATAAATTCCTTCATCAGTTCGCCGACGATGTGTTCCGAGTCAGCCGCACTTCCTCCGTTCCCGCAGATCAGCAGCTTCCCGCCTCGGTCAAAGCAGTCAAGCAGCATCTGTCTGGCGGACAGAATATCCGCTCTCGCAACGGAAAGCGCAGGGTATCTGTCAATAAGCCGGTCAAGTTCCTGCAGTTCGTTCATGTTCTGTTCCTTTCATTGTACTCCTGTTACGCCGTCGATCGCCACTGAGAGAGCCGCATAATCTCCGATCTGATCACCCAGCTGCGCGGCTTTTACCTCACAGACTCCGAGGGAATCAGGAAGACATTCCTGTTTCATGATTTTCTGCATCGTCTCCCGGAACAGTTTTTCCGACCGGGCATAAACGCTTCCGATCACGATCCGTTCCGGATTCAGCAGATCGACCAGTATTGAAAGTCCATATCCAAGATATGAAGCCGACTCTTCAAACACCTCAAGGGCAAGCGGATCGCCCCGTCCGGCCGCTTCGGACACATCTTTCGCCGTGAGCGAACCAATCGATAAATAATCCGGGCAGAACGAGGGATGTTCCCCCCTCTGCAGCCTCTCCAGTACTTTTGTCGCTGCAATCCGCGCAATACCGCCTCCGGAGCAGAATCCCTCAAAAGATCCTTCTTTGCCGTAACCGACCGGTCCATGGGGAGACAGCCTCACATGCCCTGCCTCGCCTGCCATATCGTTCGTTCCTGTGTAAAGTTTTCCATTTAAAATCAGTCCCGCACCGAGTCCGGTTCCGAACGTGAGAAAGATCATGTTTCTGCAACCGCGTCCGGCGCCGTATTTCCATTCGGCCAGCGCACAGGCATTTGCGTCATTCTGCAAAAAAACAGGCCGGTCCATTCGTTCCCGAATGAACGAAACAGCCGGCACCTGATCCCATCCGGGAAGGTTGGGCGGTGAAAGAATAACGCCGCGCCGGCTGTCCAGCGGCCCGCCGCAGCTGATTCCGACGGCTTGCAGTCTGCTCCGTCCGTCCTCCAGATTTTCCAGCATGGTACCGCCGCGTACGCAAAGAGCCTTCAGCACATCTTCCCATTTCTTCAGGGAAGATGTGAGCAATGCAGTTCGTTCAAGAATCCGCACGCCTCCTTCCGGCTTAGCTTCTCCGAGTATGACAGCACACTTTGTTCCTCCGATATCCAGACCCAGATAATATCCGCTCATCCTATCCTCCGCATCGCTGCCGTCATCCTTCCCTGAATCTGGCCGTTATCTCCTCCGGCGAGGCAGTTCCGGTCGTCCCGATCTTGCGTATCGTCACTGCAGAAGCCAGATTGGCAAATGCTGCCGCCACGTCTCCGGGAATGCCGGCCGCCAGTGCGGCAGCCAAAGCGGAAAGAAATGTATCGCCCGCGCCGACAATATCCAGAGGCGGCTCCGTCCTCCACGCCGGCGCGTACGTCACCATTCCGTCCGACGCCCAGAGCGCTCCCTGACTACCGAGCGTAACCAAAGCAGGTGCGCCGTTTTTTCTGCTCAGAGCCGCTGCCAGTGATTCATAGCGGGTCGGAGTCACCTCAATCGTATCCGCATCCAGGCCGAGTGCCGCGGCCGCCTCCACTTCATTCGGCTTCACAATCACCCCCTTGTATTGTCCGATCTGCTCGCGGCTGTCCACGATCACCGTCTTGCCGGATACTGCCAGTCCTTCCAGTTCCTGCCTGACGGCCGGAGTCACAACCCCGTTGCGGAACTGATCACAGACAACCACCGCGTCCGCATCCTGCGCGGCTTCTCTGAGCTTTCTGATCAGACCTTCCTCATCTGCCTGAGAAAGTGGGTCAGCGTTTTCAAAGTCAAGACGGGGATCCTCGTAAACAACATCGGATATGCCCTTTCTCATCGGCTTGCCGTAACAGGGCGTAAGAAACGCACGGCTGACTATCATATCCTCTGTGGAGATTCCGTTCTCCTCCAGCGTACGCCGAAGCAGCCATCCCCTCCAGTCATCCCCCAGCACCGAAATGCACCTCAGCATCCCCGGATGAAGTGCGTGAAGGTTGTTCATCACATTGCTCCCACCTCCCGGAGACGCCTTCTCGGAAACGACCGGAAGCGGAAAATGCGGCGTTTCTCTCGACAGCCGGCTCCGACGCATATCCGCATACCAGTAAAGATCCAGGCAGATATCCCCGATCACCAGCAGGCGTGCGGTCTGTATGCTTCGCAGGATCCGATCAAGCTGCTGTTCTGAAAGTATCATTTTTTTCATTATGCTTTCCCTCATCTCAGTCGTGCATACATACTGGGGATCGTCTCTTCATGGTGCCCGTAAATATACAGTCCGACGCCCCCTTTCGATGTCGGCCGGTTGATGACATTTTTGCGCGGACGATAGTAATAGTCGTACTTGTCCTTTGCCACGTCGCTCCGATAATCTCCCAGCGGAATGATATCGAAGTTGGCCGTTGTGATATGGTAAGTTGGAAATCCCTGATTTCTCGCGATCGAAAGCGCCTTCAGAAAGACCTCCGCGCCCGTTACCGCCGAACCGATGTTCATATGAACGCCCTCGTCGAGCAGAGAAACAGAACGGCAGAAGTACTTGAAATCCGTGCCGCTGGTTTTTCCTTTTGCCGCGAAATCGGCAATCGGATGCTGATCAATAATATCCGTTCCGATCGTGACATGATACGTCATCGGCACGCCCATCTCCCACGCACGATAAAATACACAGTCATCCAGATACGGAAAACGCGATTTGTTCCGCTGCACATACCGATACAGGCTCTCTCCGTATCCCAGGTCCTCGCGGGCGCCCTCCTGAATCGCCTCGTTCATCCAACGGCCGGTTTCCTCCCACATCCCGAAGCTTCCGTCCTCGATCGCCTCCGGCACATACTCCGAGGTGCCGCCAAGATAGGCAAGCTCGAAATCGTGAATGCTTCCGGCGCCGTTCGAAGCCAGATGCGTAACATAACCGTGCTCCATCAGCCAGATCAGGTAACGGGAAAGACCGCATTTGATGACATGAGCCCCGATGAAGCAAGTGATCGTCCGCCCCTCTTCCTTTGCCTTCTTCAGTTTGCCGACCAGCACATCAAATTCCGGGCTCTCAAACAGATTGTCTTCCTGAGCGCCGGGCGTTCTCAGATTGTCTATGCGAACCAGATTATGCCGGTTTCTTGCGGAAAACACTCTCGTTTTTAAAAAATCCATCTGCTCCGGCCTCGCCATTTCTCATCATCCTCCGTCTCTTTTCATTCTGGAAAAAAGAGGGATCGGCGATCTCCGCCGACCCCTCTCCTTCCGAATGCCACCTGTATGCCTGTTCCTGATGTCCGCATTCGTTCTGTATGCTTATGACGCCGCTGATTCAACATCAGACGCCGTTCCGCCGAGCGAGTCTACATTGTCTTTTGTGATGACTGTAACACCGGTGTCCGTCGTGGATCCGTCGCCCGGATCAGAGCCATCCAGCGCCGCCACTGCTGCCTTGATGCCATCGTAGCCCATGACATCCGGATTCTGTGCCATCGTGCAGAGAAGCGTTCCGTCCTTAATCAGTCCAAGGATCGTGTCTGACTTATCGAAGCCGACTCCGACGACATCACTTCCGGCCTCCTTGATGGCATTGCCGGTACCGACCGTGCAGCCCTCGTTGGTTCCGAAGATACCGACGCAGCCCTGATTGATATAGTTGGTCGCAATATCCTTGGATTTCGCCGCATCGCCCTCGCTGTACTGTGTCTCAAGAATTTCAAAATCGGTATCCTTGAAAACGGAGCGAAAACCGTCTTCCCGGTTCACTGTTGAAGTCGTTGCCGCGTTTGTGTTGAGAAGACCGATTTTCCCGCTCGTAACGCCTTTGTCCTTCAGTGCCTTCAACATCTGTTCGCCTGCTGTTTTTCCTGCGGCTGTATTGTCTGTTGCGAATGTCGCCACCGCGTCAAAATTAGCCGGAGAATCGACGTACACAATTTTGACACCGGCGTCGGAAGCTTCCTGAAGGGCAGCCACATCAGCATCCGGTCCGTTCGCCGCAAGCAGGATGGCATTTGCTCCGCCAGCCACTGCATTGTTGATGCACTCGATCTGCTTGGCGTCATCCTTCACATCCGGCGCCGTCCACTGATAATCTACATTTCCGAGCTCTTCGACTGCT
>Ga0256404_1003470_pt1 | contig 31993 bp, 29 predicted proteins | sample RumenRJG_01DNA_FD_185990 | JGI IMG/M metagenome (GOLD analysis project Ga0256404, IMG submission 185990) | Bovine rumen microbial communities from Lethbridge, Alberta, Canada - RJG_01 | ecosystem: Host-associated > Mammals > Digestive system > Stomach > Rumen | place: Canada: Alberta | collected...
TATAGAAAACTGCTGTTCATTGTTATATATTTGTTTGTGGTAATTCAAATATACACAATAAGTTCAGTAGTTTTCTTCTTTTTTGCTACAATCTTCTATCTATCACTCCATTTTTCGGAAGAACCTTGTTTTTGTCAAAATAACAAATGTGAATCTCCGCTCGTAACTCTTCTCTTACCTTTCGGCTGGCATTCGCTGAGTATTACCTATTTTCTAAATAATACTATTCCCATCAATTAAGCCCTAACCAATTTAGGTGACGAAAGAAATTATATAAAAAACTCCAAAATATTTTCCATTCTCAAATTTTATTGTTATCTTTGTATTAACATATGGTTTTTGCCAGTTTGTTTAACACTACTCAATGATGTGAAATTACTGGCATGACAATATTTTCGGTTGCTTTGTACTTTGGTACTTGCAAGCCTCTTAACTTAATTATTTTAGTGATTAAATATAAAAACTTATGACCATTTTACGTAGCTTTGAAAACTGGGCGTTAGTTTTCGTGTGTATTATGATTAGCATTTGTGCTAAAGCTCAAAATAATTCTGTAAGGATTGCGGGGGTGAACACTCAAATATTAGATTCTACTATGGTGTCTTTTGAGGAGGCTCTGCCTTTACTACAATCACTTAAAGGGGATACAATAATGTTCATCGGCAATTCTCCAAGAAAAGACTTTTACAATCTAAATCCTGATACCGTTTGGATTAGAAAAGGAGCTAAGAAGTCTAAATTCGGAAAAGATTATGACATTCAAAAAAAATATCAAGGAGAAAGACAAGGTAACGATGAAGTTACTCCTGCAATATTTATCTATAATATACCTTGGATAATTGAAGATGTGATAAAAAAAGAAGAACAGGGGTCATTTGGTTCAAATGATAAGTATTTGTGCTTTTTGTTTAAAAATGTCGAATCTGGGAAAATGGTAAAATTTATTTTTTACCAGCACTCTTATTTTTCAAAACCATTCAAGTTCATTGACTTGAGCAAATCTGACATTTTATCAAGAGAGATTAAAAAATATACCTTATTTTCAAGAGAAGGCACGTCCTTCCAACCTATAGGCATCAGCCTAGTTAAATGCATCTTTGACTTTAGTCATGATTATATTGGAGGATATACGAGTGTCACTCTTAATAATGGGAAAGAGTATCATTGGACAAAGAATTCCTCAGGTACAGATGAAGTGTTTTATACTGAAGAAAGTACGAAAGATGAGATTAATTCTTTAGCTAAAGAAGGTTCCTATTATCTAGAACTTTATAAGGTCAAAAAGCCTTTGAGCTCTCGAATTAAGTTCGGCAAGTTGAATTCTATGATTGACAAAGACTTGACGAGATATTCTTATGAGGATAATGTTATATCTATTTCTTGGTTACCAAGTAAAGAACAAATAGATTTTAGCTTGGTAAACAAATCGGGCAACAGTATAAAAATTATATGGGACGATGCTGCTTATATTGATATAGAAAATTCATCTTCTCGTGTACTTCACAAAGGTGTAAAATATATTAATCGAGATAAATCGCAACCTGCAACAATCGTACCTGACGGCGCAACCTTAAATGATGTTGTATGTCCTAGTGACCATATTAAATATATTGAGGATTGGATTTCATATCCTTTAGTTTGGGGGGATGATGGTGGCTCTAAAGAAAATAAAATTATTAAGGTGCTTTTGCCGATTAGTATAAAGGGGGTTAAGAACGAATACACTTTTTATTTTAGACTAAAATGGAAAGGCAAATATCCAGAACTACAGAACCGCTAAACTAAATAAGGGAATAGTTTTGTCTAAAAGAGAATCATCATTGAATAAGATATCTTCATTGGAGTAATAACTTCATGTGATTATTTATGCCGCATTTGATTCATATTAAATGCTCAAATGCGGCATCTCATTGATTGTAAGAGATTATCTTATCAATAGTTCTACTGTGAGTTGAGCAGGCTCTTTATCATCTCGTCAATTTCACGGTTTACTCGGGCAAAGTTCCTGTTCAACACGACTTCCTTCTGACGGTCATCCTTGAAGGCGTAGATTTTGGGGAGGTCGACGTAGGCGGCTTCCTCCTGCTTGATCTTGCCCATATTGAAGTTGGTCTTGCAAAAATACTTTGTGGTTTTGAACTCCGGGCTTTCCTCAAGGTTGATACCACTGAAGGAGCTGCGCTCCGTGGGTGTGAAGTCACGGGCAGCCTGTCCGGCGAGCCAACCAGTGGCCATGTCGGCTATCTTGGCTGCAGGGACGAGGTTGTCCATCTTCTCGCTGATGGAGGTGCTGACCTTTGAGTCATTGATGGTGATGGACTTCGATGTCTGCTTGGCTTTGCCAAAGACATCGTTCTGTGCCCATTCCAAAGTCTCTTTGTTGCGGGCCGCACCCATAAAGATGTTACCGCAGGTGGTGATGATCTTCTGCATGCCATTCTTGCCGTAGTCAGCCTCCAATTGGGGAAGTTCCTGGAAGCCGAGGGTGACAGCCACCTTATTGCTTCGCGCAGTACCGATAAGACGGTCTATCTTGTGGAAGTAGAGCGTTGGCAGCTCATCGACGATGATACTAACGGGCAGGTTGCCCTTGCTGTTGATACGCGTGACGAGTCGGTTGAGGATAAGCGCGTTGAGCGAGCCGATGACCTGTTCCTTCTCCGGGTCGTTGGCGATGACAAGGTAGCTGGGGTTGGACTTGTCGGAGATTTTAAGGTCGAAGTCGTCGCCGGTGAACACCCAGTAGGCCTCAGGGGAAACAAGACGGGCGGCATTGACACGGAGCGTACCAACCATACCCTCAAGCTGGTCATTGGCCTTGTTCTTGTAGGCGGACTGGAATGGTGCCATGAGGGACATGATTTTCGGGTCGTCCATCAATATGTCAAAAACTTCGCTGTAGCTGCGGCCTAAGAAGCTCAGTACATGAGGCATGTCGGAGAACTCGCCAGTAATGGTGTCGGGCTCCACCTCGTTACCGTTCTCATCCTCGTACCAGCTACGTGTGATGACGATTTCCTTTTGGTTACGGTCGAGATAACTGAAACCGTTGAGGTCAACAAACATGCCGTCGGCATCGGTGGAGACGTTGTTGCTCTCCCTATCGGTGAAGTCAAGAACCACGTTGCCCTTTTCGTCCAAGGCCTTGTAGTCACGCCACTTCCTTGTAACGAGTTTCAGTTTCCTGCCGTCGTACTCGATATAGCGGGTGAGCTTCTTGCCGTTCTTATAGCCCGTGGGATGGAAGTTGACAAAGAAGTAGATGATGGCGGCAAGGAAGTTCTCAGCAGAGTTCTGGAAGAAGGCTTCGCTTCCGCCTTTCTTATCGCCGCCGCCTTTGTTCAGAGAGGCAAGCAGTGTGGCTGCCGTCTCGGAGGCTGCCGCCAAGTCGGGGATGTACTTCCGCTGGATGGGGTTCACACGATTACTATATTCCACATCGGTGAAGTTGACGATGCGGAAGCCGCAGTTCGGGGGCAGTTTGCCCTGCTTACGGTTCTTGCAGTACTGGTAGAAGAGGTTCCTTGCCAAAGCCGGGAACTTGTAGTCATAGACCATCATGGCAAAGCCCTTGGCACTGTGCTGGCGGATGAAAGGGTCGATGATGCCGAAGGACTTACCGGAGCCAGGCGTTCCCAAGACGATGGTGGCACGGAAGGGATTGATGATGTTGATCCAGCCGTGGTTGAGACGCTTCTTATAGTAGTAGACCATAGGGATATTGACACTGTACTCGTTCTCTTCCTTGTTCCGGCTCTGCTCGAAGCTCTCGTTTTCGAAATTCCATTTATCATCGCCAATCTTCATGCCCAAGTATTTGGCGATGGCATCGAAGCCCTGGTGAATGAGCATTGTGCCGGTGACGGAGCAGAGGACATAGAGACAACGGTTGAGGGGATAACCGGCAAAGAAGCCGTTGAGTGGCATATCATAGAAGATGAAGCACATGACGATCATCGATGCGCCGGCGAGGACGGGATAGAGCACCATCGTCTTGAGGTTCCATTTCAGGCTCTTGCGTGCTCTCGTTCCGATGCAGGTAACGGTGATACAGATGAGTTCCATCACCTTGCAGGCAGCCACGGAGTCGAAGACCTTGAAGCGGTGAAAGAGCTCAAGGACAAAGGCGACCATTCGGTTGTCGGAGGTGATGGGCAGGTTCATCACGATCTCTATGATCAGTATCAGATAGATGCATGAGCGGAACATGCTGTACATCTGCTGTTGTTCACGGGTTTCTTCCATAGGGTACTTCTAAATTGTTTATATTGAATTTTATTTATAATATTGTCAAAGGTAACAGATGAACTTGCGAAACAGTCCATTTCTTCTTGCAAAACGGTATATTTGGACTTGCAAAACGGTCCTTTTTGCAATGCCGTTTGGCATGTATCACAAATCTGTTAACACACAAGCATTTACGGAAGTATGCCCATCTATAGTTACTCTTGAATTATATTTACATAGTGCATATCAAGGTGGTTATCAAGAATTAGAGAATATCACTCATGGAAGTTTATTTTCTCACAGATTTCACTCTCGCAAAGGCGCTAAGGACGCAAAGATTCCTGCGGAATGCGGACCTTAGCGAACTTTGCGGCTTGGCGAGAGATAAGAAGAGATAAGAATAATCTGCTAAAGCGAGAGATAACGATAATCGTTTAATGCAGGTTCATAAGCAGATCCGGCGAGAAGGAGTCGGCATTGAGGATGTCACGGTAGTTGATGTCGAGGTAGCTGACACGGCCGCTGATCTGATCCTCGGTGATTTCAAGACGAAGTTTCTTCTCTTCGGGGAAGGTGAGTTTCTTCAGCACGATGACATTGCGGTAGGACTTCGTGAAGTGGTCGGCATGGTTGACCATGTAGACGGGCGTGAGCTCGATCGTCTGTGAGTTCGTCGCCTTCAGTTCTTTCTTGTCCATCAGTTTCAGACGGATCTCGGCAATGTCGTACTTGATGTTGCTCCTATTCTCCAACGAGAAGTCGATGAAGAAGTAATCGCCAACGGTGTAGATGTTGTTCACCTGCGCACAGATGCCATACTGTTTGCCATGCACACGGAAACACTTGCGGCGGCTCGTGAAGATGGACCAGCACAAACGCGACATATCACCCTTGGTCATGCTCACCTCCGGATTGGTGTAGTCACGGATGTCCTCCTGACCGACTGTATAGACGGAGTGGGCACGCTTTGGGGCTTTCGTGTAGTAGACGGTGAACTGGGCAATATGGCGCTCACCGATGACTGTCACCGTTCCTGCCAGTTCGTTATCCATCAGCGTGGACTTGGGTTTCAGACGGACGATGTTGTCAGCGCACTGATTGCCGACGAGCTTGTCAGTGGAGATGTCCACGAGCTTGATGTTCTCCGGCATGATGAGGTGGGTGGTCACCTGGTCATTGACGTAGATGACGGTCTTCTGAAGGTTGCGCTCGAAGATACGTGCGTCGTCCTCAGTGAGACGGTGGATGTAGCGGATGCGGACAGTGTCGTTTTTCTCTTTCTTCTCACTATTAGTGATGCCTTCACCTGTAATGGTGTTTTCTGCATGGGTTGGCAGGATGGCAACGGCCATCAGTGCCATGATAATAATCTTTTTCATTCGTTCTGTGTGTTTATAAGGTAGACAATGGTGTTGTACTTGATTTTGGCTTTGTTCTTGCGGATGTTTTTCGACACGGCGGAACTGGCAGACTGATACATGTTTTGCAAGGCCTGCAGGGCGATGATCTCCGGGGACAGGCTGCCGGTGCCGTTCACGTCGAACTGGATGTTCTGTGCGGCGACATTGGAACCTGCGTCCTTCATCATCTCTCGGAACGTGGACTCGGGGACATAGAAGCCCTCCATGCCGTCGTTGTCAAAGACGCTGAGGTTAACCTTGATGAACTTGTTGCCGACAAGGATGCTGGTGATGCTCGCCTTGACACGCTGCTGTCCGAAGCCGGTGACGATGCCGTAGAGGTAGGAGCCTTTCTTCAGTCGGATGCCCTTCACGGTCACGTCGTCGAGGAGCTTGAAGCGGAGACGGGTGCCCTCACGTGCCTTGGTCGTGCGGTCTATCATCGCCTTGATGAGCGGCTCGTCGACATTCTCGGTACTGGCAACGGTGTTGAACTTCTCGGAGTTGTCCTCCTTGACTTTCTCGACAATCTCAGCCTTCTCTTCCTTCTTGTTTGATTTCTTTCGGGAGTTGCCGGTGAGTGCGTCAATCATCTCCTGTTGTTGCCTTCTTTCTTCTGCTTCCTTTTCCTTGTCACGCTGTTCCTGCTCGGCATAGTATTGGCGCTGGCGGTCCATGCTGCGGTTCTGAATGCGCTCCAGTTCACGGGCATAGTCGTTGAGATCGTCTTGCTGGGTGCGTCCGCTGCTACCATAGCCGCTGTTTCTGTAACCGCTGTTGTAGCCATTGATGCGGTTCATGTTGGCCTGTTGGCGCTCTCGGAGGTCCTGCTCGGCTTTCATCTGACGTAGACGCTCGGCATTGACGGCATTGATATCCTGCCGCTCCTTGTCGTTGTAGCCGCTGCCGGTGGTGTCCTTCTGCTCATAGTCGTCACCGATGCCATCGACGGCGGTAAAGGCTCCACCCTCTGCAAAGCGTTTGTTCATGGCCGTCATCTTGTCGTCCATGCCCTCGCTGCGTGCTTCGGGAAGGCTCATGTTGATGGAGTCGGTGACTAAGTTCTTGGCAGTCTTGCCGTTACCCTTGAAGGTCTGCATGCCGAAGTAGATGAGCCCCAGCAGAGGCAGGAAGATGACCAAAGGGAAAATGTACTTGGGTTGTCTGAGGTTCAGACGCTTGAGTTTCTGTAAGTCCATATCATATGATTTTTATTGTTTTGCGTTTATTGCTTGTTGTCGAGATACTTGACCACGAGTTCCAACTGGCGGTACTTCACCATGATGTCCACGGAGTCCTGGTGGCTCTTGACGGGCAGACGGACGAGGGAGTCGAGGTCGTGCTTGAGCTGCTGGCCCTTGTTGGTGAGCTCCACGGTCTGGTCCACCTGCATGGACTTCAGACGCTGGATGCGGCGGATACCGTCGAAGGCCGGCTTTACCTCTGTGAAGCCGGAGAGCATGTCGGCCTCGTTGTAGGTGCTGGTCAGCGTGAGCCAGCTGCCGATGATGAGCGAGAGCATGAGCATGCTGATGGTGATGACGGACACCCGTTTCTTGTGCTTGTCGGCCCATTGGTTGGCTTTGTCTATCTTCTCGCGGAGCTTGAACTTGTCAGTCAGCGACTTGATGCCTTCTGCTATCTTGGCATCTTTCTTTGCCTTGGTGCGTTTGAATATCTTCATAGTTTAAAATTATCAGTAGTCCAAATCTTTGTTTTCGAGGGTACGCCAGTTGGTGATGAGCAGTCCGTGAGGATTGTTCTGTGTCCTTGGCACGTTCTCAATCTCGCCCACGGTGATGATGGAGCGTTTGAGGTCACGGCTGCGTCGCTTGATGAGCTGCGTACCGAAGTACTTGAACTTTCTGTCGTGCTCGTTGAACTGTATGGAATCGCACTTAATGGTGCAGACAGCGGAGGAAGAAATGATGTCGGAGTAGAAGCCGTTCTCTTCCATGGCCTGTTTCTGCTTCATCGCCGTGCCGTCAGCCATGTAGAGGGCCTTGCCAAGCGTCCACTTGATGTAGTCGTTGTCGGGAGGCAGGTTGAAGAAGTACTGGTGGAAGAGCTGGATATGTGCCTTTGCCTCCATGACGAAGTTGGCTTCCTGCAAGCTGCGCTCAGCGAGGAAGGGGATGTCTCCGTCGAGGATGTATATCTGGCTGCGCTCCTCACTGACAAGCTTTGAGCTCTGATAGACAGTGAAGATGCAGATGGCGGTGCAAGCCGCCAGCGTGAGGATGACGGTTGTAAGTGCCAGCTTGGTTTTCTGTTCTAAGGATTGGATCAGCATAATCTGATTAGTTAGGAGTTAGGAATTAGGAGATAGAAGTTTTTGTTGAGTTAGAAATTAGGCATTAAGAGATAGGAGTTGCGAAGTTGAGTTAGTTAGAGAGTAGAAGCTATTTTTCTGCCCTTGTTTAGGTTAGGAGCAGGAGCTGTCTCGCATAGCTTGACAACTACTAACTCCTATCTCTTAACTCTTAACTTCCCTCGGCTCCTCCGGGTTTATAGTTGGAGTCGGACTTGCCCACATTGTTTATACTGCGAGCGGAGTCGGCACCACGACTGTAGGATGTTCCCAATCCAGTCTGAGCCATGATGGTGCGGGCAGTCTGGTTGAAGCCACTGCCACCGTCGCTGTGGGACTGCTGGGCGGCTCCGATGATGGAGGCGGTGCCGGTGGCTACGGCGGCTCCTGCGGCGGCAGTGGTCGTGGCAGCACCCATGGCGTAGCTGGCGCCACCGAAGACGAGGGTCTGTGCCATACTGCCGGATGCGGTTCCCGCACTCGAGCTGATGCCGCCGGGGATGAGCCACGAGGCTACTTCGGGCACGAAGCGGAGGACGTAGGCTCCCACGAGCATGCCCATGGCGTACATACAGTTGGAGCCGATGCCCTGCAAGCCTAAGGCGCCTATCTGCTGCCATGAGTTCACGGTGCCTCGCAACAATGTGTCGTAGGCCTTGATGTCTTCCATGAGGTTATACATCAGGATGAAATCAATATAGTAAAGGCAGAAGTACACGACAAAGCCCCATAGGGAAAGCGACAGGTACTTGCCCATCCACTGGGCCCAGGCGTTGCTCCATGGCGGAACGATGCTCAAGGCGAACATGATCGGGGCAAAGGTGGCGAGGATGGTCATGAAGATGCGCTGGGCGACAAGCATGCCGTAGTAGGACATCTGGAAGATGAGCTCACCGACGAAGCGTATCACGTCGTTGATCCACTCGCTGACCTTGGTCTCGGCGGCAACGGCGGCACGCTGGGCATAGTTGTTGATGGTGGAACCGAGGTTCTCCATATTATATATGAGCTTATCCCACCAATGGGCATCCTCACCGATCTCCTGCACCTGTTTGGCGGTCTCGATACTGTCTTGGACTTGACGGAGACGCTTGAGGTAGTCGTCCTGCTTTTGGGCGACTTTCAGCTCCAGTGCCGCCACTTCCCGGTTCTTGCTCTGTGCCATCTGACGGGTCACGTCCTCCAGGCCCTTGCCGGGCATTCTGAGTGACATGCAGATATAGCTGCTGTAGGTGATACACAGGGAAAGGCCGATGATACGGGCGAGCTTCATCACGTCCATGCCGCGGCGGCCGAGCATCATCATCCAGCACTCGTAGGAGCCCATGCAGAGGGCGAGCGACAAGCCGAGCATCTTGGCAAAGCTGATGGCACTGCCGAGGACGGCGGACTTGGGGAAGGTCTCCATAGCCGTCAACAGGCGCATCAGACTGTCGTCGATGGCAGGGAGACCCATCGTCAGCAGCTGGTTGATGAACATTGAACTTGATAATAGTATGTCTGTCATGATGTTCTGTGATTTTCAAGGTTAATAATATTGCTGTGCCATGCCTACAAGGTGAGCTACACGAGAGACGAGTTCTTCCATCTGCTTCTTGTACTCCACATAGGCTTCCTGACGCTTGGAGTTTTCAAGCTCGTTGCCAATGCCTTGTTTGTGGGTGTAGGCGATGGACTGGCAGATCATGTCGTTCTGACGTTGGAGCTCGTTGACCTGAGGGTACAATTTTCCTTTACTTTTAGTAAGGCAGAAGGTAAGGCCCTCGGTGATGACACCCTGCATACGGTTGAAGTCGTCCTTGAAGGAGGAGTAGACAAGGTCGACGTTGCGGTCGGCGGCACGGACGACTTCCTCGTCGTGCATCTCCTTGACCTTGACACGCTCTTCCTCGGCTTTCTTGACTTTCTCCTTCTGCAGCTCCTCCTGGGCGATGCGGCGTGGCATGATGGTCTTGACGTTGGACTTGTGTTCCTTGAAGCGGACACGGTAGCCGGACTTGAGACCTGACCACTTCCAGTAGGTCTCGGCACCGGAGTAGTTCTTGTGGAGGAAGTAGTAATACCAGCCGGGCTCGAAGTCCCAAGGACCGGTCTCCATGCTCCGCCACTGTTTCTCCTTTTGTGAATCGTGCACTTTCTTTTGCGCATAAGCGCTCCCACTTCCCACAAATAGGAAAGCGAGAGCTAAACACATTATGAAGATTATGGAAGAATGACTGTGTTTCATGGTATTGTCGCTTTTTACTCGTTTTACATGTATGTTATTCTATCATCATTTAAAATCTTTTCGTACTACGCCCCGTACCACTTTTCAATTACTTTCTTTGCGATCTCATCCTTGACATCACTGTTAAGGATGTCCCAGATGTAGTCGTAATGGAAGCCGCCCATGGCAACGATGCTGCACCAGAGGTTGGCGGAGTCGATGATGCCGAGCATGTTGGAGATATAGCTGTGGAGGGTGTTGACAAGCTCCAGTTTCTCGTCCATGCTGGCACGCATGAGGTTCAGTCCGCTGGCGGTAAGGGTGGCGTAGAGAGCCTTGATGTTCTTTATCTCTCGCGCACAGGCGTAGTTGGCCTCGGTATAATACCACATCACTGCCGGCTTCTTGAAGGCGTACTTGGCGGTGTTCTTCGTGAACGTGGCATACTGGTCGATAAGACGGTAGAGGTCTGTGCCCGTAGAGGCGAGTGCCGCGCCGAGGATGACGTAGCTGTAGGCGTTGTTGAGCTTGGAGTTCAGCGTCATGCGCACGTCGTTGAACTTCGTTGCGCCCTTGGTGACGAGACTCTGCTCGCCATAGCTTACTGCCACTTTCTCCAGTGCCTTCTCCTCTTCTTTCTTGATGAGCTTGTGCAGCGAGATCAAGGCCTCGATGGTAGGCTGGTCGTTGGGGTAGTCGAAGGCATGGGCTTTCGACGGGTAGAGGATGGCTACGGCCAGGATGCAGATGATAAGGGTATGATACTTCATAATAGTTCTATGTTCCAAGGTTATTCCAGTCTCTGATGATCCCGTCCACCATGCTGCTCGCCTGATAGACAGCGGCCCAGCTCTCGGGGTCGATGGCAAAGAATACCTCGTCCCAACTGCCGAACTGGCACATCATCACCATCACGTCCATCCGGTACTTCATCTCCAGCAGATGGGAGTAGATCTTGTTGGCCATAGTCAGACGGGTGTAGCGGTCCATGAAGTTGTAGCCGTCGCCCTGTCCAATGTTATAGCGTCCGCCACCGCTGGGTATTTTCTGACGGATGATGGGATTGTCGGGCAGCCGTATCTTGCCGTTGTTCACCACGTCGATGAAGTCATGGATAAGGCCTTCGGTCTCGATGACGACATCGGAGAGCTCGTTCAGGCAGAGGATATAGTTCTTCACGGGATGCGTGAAGATGTACTTCGTCACTGTGGGCACGGAGGTGAGGATGTCGGCACTGAGCTGGAAGATCTCCTTGTAGTAGGCGGTCTCCTCACCGAAGCCACGGACGTTGGTCATCGTCAGGTGATAGAGTTCCTTGATGCCTTCCATGGTGGCGGTGTACTGCAAGATCTTTTTCTGCTTGTCGGAGATGGTGTCCAGACGCTCGTTGTGCTTGTCCTCGATGGCTTTCTGTGCGGCGGCGTTGGCGGAGACCTGCGCGATGGTCTTGGAATCTACAACGACGCGCCATCCGGCAAAGGATGGAGTAGTAGCAAAGAAAAGCAAGGCAACGGTCATCACACAGCATTTCTTTTGTCTTCTGCGTGTCTTACTCTTTTGTCTTCTGCACGTATTTCCCGTTTTCAGTCTGATTTGTCCCATAGTGGCATGATTTTCTGTTGTTTGTTTACTTTGACCGCGAAGTCAAGGTACTTCTTGATTCCGAGTTTCTTGCGGTCTTCCTCGATTTTTGTGATGGCGGTCTGTATGTCACCGTAGTGGCGCTCATAGACTTTCAGGGCTTCTTTCTCGGCGCGTTCGGTGGTGTAGGCCCAGTAGCACTCTGGCGGTTCCTCCACGCCGTAGACGTCGGAGTACTGGCCACGGCAGATCCACACTTCCTTAAAGTAGCTGCGGCCGTCGTGGTTGTTGAGGGCATTGACGGTGAAGATCTGTTGTTTCTGCACCTGCGTCAGTCCGAGGATGGCGCTGATGGCATCGTAACGGTCCTTGAACTTGCTCTGGTCGAGAAGAATTTTCACGTCTGAGTTGTTGATGATGGCTTCCTTGACAATGGGGCTGTCGATGACATCGTTGAGCTCCTGGGTCACCACGCCGGCGATGCCGTGGAACTTTCTCACGGTCTTGTAGAGGTATTTGATGTACTCTGCCATGGTAGGTGAGGAAATGGCTTTCCACGCTTCCTCGATGATGAGAGCCTTGCGGCCTTTCTTGATGCGCATCTTCTGCAAGAACACGTCCATGATGATGAGCACGACGATGGGGAACAGGACGGGGTCGTCCTTGATCTTGTCGATCTCGAAGACGATGAACTTCTCGTCAAAGAGGCTGGCATCAACGTCGTTGTTGAGCGTGTGCTCGAGCTCGCCGCCCTTGTAGAACTGCTCTAAGATGGCTGCGAAGTTGTCGATGTCGAAGGTGATGCTCTTCTCCCTCATGATCTGGGGGATGCGCTCGATGGCAAACTCGTAGTAGCTGTTGAAGCTGAGGTTGTCGACGTGCATCTTTCTGCGCTGTTTCTCCATGCGGTCAATGCGCTGCTCGATGGTGATGAGATAGTTGCCCTCGATGAGCTGCGGCATTAGGCGCATGAGCTGGCGGTTGGCGGCTACCTTCTCGCCGTCGGTGGCGGCCTTGTCGTTGATGAGGTCGTGGAGCTTGTTCACTTTCCGCTGGATTCGTGCGTAAGTTTCCTTCTCCTGAGCAGGATGTAAAGAACCGTCGCCGGCCATACGAAGGTCAGCAGCAGGATCGAGAGGATCATATTCACTATCCGGTCCGCCAAAGGCAGATGGATCTTCGGATGTTCCGGAATACTCGGAGTTGGGGATGTCTGTTTCATACGCGGTATGTCTGTATTTTTCTTCCAGTTCCTTACTGTGCTTCTCGTATGTGCCGTTCTTCTTGTCCTCTAAGAGCAGACGCTTGCGGAGCTGGTCGCGCTCTTCGTCGGTAAAAGCCCTGAAGGGGGTGAAGTAGGACTCGTAGTACTCGACGATGGTCTGGTTGATGATCTTGTCCTCGATCTTCGTCGGTGCCTCGCTGCCCTTGAAGATGAGGAAGATGAGCGACTTGAGGAAGTTCTTCTTCTCGCCGAAGTTCTGGGCGTACTCGGTGTCCGTAATCTTGAACGGGTTCATCGAGATGGGCTTTTCCTTGGAGTAGGTGATGTAGGTGCCTTTGAAATAGCGGCAGATCCCCTCGTAAGAGTCGCCGGTATCGACCATCACCACGTCGGTGTTCTGTTCCAGAAGCTGGCGGACGACGGTGTTCATGTGGAAGGACTTGCCGCTTCCGCTGGGTCCGATGCAGAAGAAGTTGGCGTTGTCGGTCATCTTCACGCTGCCTTCCTTGCCGGTGATATCGATGCACACGGGCAGGCCCTGACGGTCGGTGTACCATGTCTTGAGGGGCGTGTTCTCGGAGTGTTTGAGGTGCTCCTTGAAGAAGAGGCAGAGGGCTGCGTCGTTGAGCGTCAGGAAGAGGTCGTAGTCGGGGTTGAACGAGTAGGCGTTGCCGGGGAAGGAGTCCATAAAGAGCTCCAACTGGTTGTAGGCACTCTTGCTGGCGAAGATGCCGCACTCGTATAGCTTGGTCTCAATGAAGCTCGTCACGGGGGTAAGCTTATCGCCCTTGCAGCTGACAAGCAGGTTGAAGTTGGTGTAGACGAGCAGCTTGCTGTCCTGGGCAAGGAGGTTCAGCACGGCTTCGATGTCGGCCTTGGCGATCTTGTTGCTGGGGTCGGGCATGGAGCCGTGGCGCTTGGCCTTGCCTTGGAGCTTGCGGAGGAGCTTTCTTTGCTGAGGGATTTGGATGACCTGATTGTAGATGACGCAGTCGGTGTCGGGTATCTCGCTGAGGAAGGCCAGCAGGTCGGTGGCGATGACGTAGCCGTTGACGGCGACGGACTGGTAGGGCCTGATGAGCGATGGAAGGTCTATCTCGTCCACGTCGACGATGTCGAAGGATTTTACGACCTTGTCGCCCATCCTCAGGCAGTCGTCACCGGCCTTGAAACTCTGCATCGAGAATGGACCGTCCTTGAAGTGGAAGGCCATGAAGCGGTGGAGGTACTCGTTGACCTCCTCCTTCGTGAGCTTGCGGTGCCAGACTCCGCGCTCCTTGAGGATGTCCATGACCTTGCTCACCTTCGTGTGGAAGTCGAGCCAGGACTTGGGGTCGTACTTCACGAAGGCGGACTTCACCGCCTCCTGGGTGATGATGAGGTAGGTGCGGATCTCTGTGTATGGACGGCCGTTGAAGTAGCGGAAGTAGCTGCGCGTGAGGAACTCCATGTCTTCGGTGATGGCATGGTGGTAGCTCTGACGGCAGAGGATGTCCTGTTTCTGCAAGGCGTAGCCTTCGCCGAGGGTCTGGACAATGTTGTTCAGCACGTCGGTATAGGCGACGTACAGCACGGCATCGGTGGCATACTGCTGCACGGGGTTCTCAATCTCGATGATGACGGACGGATTGCCGTTCTTCGAGAAGAGGACCGTGTTCATCAGCTTGCCGTCGGCATCCTTGATGTCCTGGAGCTGGGCGAAGAGACCGTCAAGCGGCTTGTTCTTGGTACTCATGGGGATATTTCTTTCTTTACTTTGTTCTATTTTATATTGGTAATCAGTGACTGACTATAAGGTGACATCTGTGGCTAATGCTCATACATCTTACAGTAGTAGAAGTTTCCGCGGTGCCGTTTCTTGCTGTGCAGTCCGCTGCGCTGCTTCACGTAGATGGAGATGATTCCCACGGCTATGAGGACGACCATGATGATGAAGCCAACGAGCTTGCCGAAGAGGATAGACGACAGCAAAAAACCGAGGAAGCTGATGCCGATGGCTCCGGCGGCATAGGTCAGGAACCGGCCCCGTATGCCCATGAACTCCAAAGGTTTCTGGAGTCCCTTGAAAACCGGGATGCCGTTGAAATTGATGTCCATTAGGCTGATATTTTGTTTAGAATTATGCTTACGTTATATATAGTTCTTAAGGTGAATTTTCAGAGTTGAAAGGTGTCCGAGCCGACTCTTGACTTCGGTCGGACACCTTGTAAGTAGCAGTGTATAACTACTTGAAAAACAAAGGCAAAGCCTCGCTCATTGCAAGGAAAGCTACACAACCGCCAATCGTGAGCATGATGGCCTTCTTCACGTCCTGATCTCCGTTCTGCATCTTGAAATAAATGGAGAACGCGCCAACAATTGCGATAACTGCACCGATGGCCTTCATCAAGTTACTGACTTGGGTCTGGTAGCCTGATATCTCTCTAATGGCTGATTGGAATCCGCCGACACCCTTGCTCTGGGCGAAGGTCATGACGGTACAGAAAAGGAACATTCCGAGGAAGGCGGCTACACGCTTCACGGGGATTTTCTTGCATGCGCTCATGCAGAAGTTCATGATGGTTTTGGTTGAAATGGTTTGTAACATAAGTTTGTTAAGGTTTTTCTTAGTTACAATTTAAAGACCACATGAAAATGGAAGATGGGTGAGCGCCACTCACGTGGCCGTCTGATCCCCTTGCCTCACGGCGCAGCCCTCTTCCGGAAGCTGTCTTACGGATGTGCTTTTCGCTAAAAGCTGTACACTAACATCATAATACATTCGCTAAAAGCTGTACACTAACATCATAATACAAAAGACTTTTTCTAATGAGAAACAATTCTCATATATTGAATTGTGGCGGAGCCTCACGGTTCGACCGTTCTGATTTTTCTATTGCTTGGCGTTCGTCCTCATCAGGGACGCGTTCCGATTCTTTCTTTTCCCATAAACTGGTGATTTGTCTGAGTGCCATTTGGGCATCGTCAGGGGAGACTCGCTTGGCTTCCTTGCTGACTTGCTCGGCAGTCTGGGCTCCTTGCAACTTTGTGTGCTGCTTGGTGTCATCAATCTGAACTTTCAGGATGTCAAAGTACGCGTCGCTGTGGAACTCCGGTTGCTTCGGGGGCTTGGGAGGCTTGGCAGGTCTTGACTTCTTGGCAGGGACAGGAGTGGGCGGAGTCGCTTCTTTGAAATTAGCCCCCGATGGAGTTTTCTCTTTTGAGGACTCTTTGCCTACGGCATCCGACACATTAGGGGAAACAGTATGCTCAGGACCTATGATGCGGACATCTGGGTCGGATGTTTTGGCTTCTTCCTCTTTTGTGTTTTCTAATGCGGATGGACTGTCTTCCTTTGAAGCAGACTTCTCATCACCCTCTTCATTCGATTCCATGTTTTTCCTTTCCTTTGACAAGGAGGTCATCTCATCGTTCAACATCTCACCACGTCTGAGCTTGACAAGCTCATTAATGCGTTTCTGTGTTTCTGCGTCGGTTGGACGTGGACCAAAGTCTTCAGAGGTCTTACCTTCGGACTTAGCATCGTCTGACCCGAATGGACTCGTTGAGGGAGGAGGTGGTGGTGGGGCTTGCTCTCCATCGGCTTTTCCACTGGACTCTCCATCGGCAATGGGATGTGCTGTGACAATCTCTTCCGATGTATGGGTTGAGGTACTCTTAGCGATAGCAGACTGCTGCCTTGGCTCGGATTTCTCCACGGTGATAGGCTTGAACTGCCCCGCCTCGTCGGAGATGTCGATCTCTACGTCCTTGGGCTTGGGCATGAACTCTGCGGGATCCTTCTTGATGAAGAGGTCGTGGATGATCATGCCCGTATAACCCAAAGCATAGAGCACCACCACAATTATTACTATACTGGTGAATGCCATAAGCTACTCTGCAAAAGGTTGGGACTCGTCGCGCTCGATGCCGGTGACGCTGTTCTTGCCGAACACCTTGTCTCCGACTTCCTGGACTTTGGGGACGTAGCTCACTGTCAGCTGCTCGCCCTCGGTGACGGCATACTCGTCTATCTCCTTTTGGCCGAAGACTTCAAGGAGAATATCCCCGTCGTCGGTCTTGAGTACAAACTGCTGGGCGGCCCATGTGCTGCCCTTCTTGGACGTGCCTGTCCTAACGGGCAGGACTTTCTTGATCGTTCCTGTGGTTTTCATGGTTGGTAGTCTGATTATATGTCTGGATTAGTTGATAGTCTGTCCATTTACCGACACGGCCGGAGATGCTGAATCATGAATCGTTTCCTCCGTGCACGCTGTCGGCAATGGCAAAAAGGTGAAGCCGAGTGCTCTGCCGTTGGACTCCTTGATGGGATGGCGGCGGAGACCGGGATAATAGTAGAAGGTGTGGCCGTCGGTTCCTATGATGTAACCGAGACGTTTCAGCGAACCACGAAGACGGATCTTCTGATGGTTGCTCACTACCTTTATGTTCGTTTTCTGGTCGAGACCGAAGATGATGCGGCGGCGCTCCTTTTGGATGAGTTCTTTACGGCGGCGACTGCGGATTTTACGGAGCTGTTCCGGCGTACGCTCAAGTCCGAGCTCGCGGGCGATGATCCGGATGGTTTCTCTGTGCAGACCTGTGCGCTCTGCCATTTCCTGGTAGCTGAGGTTGGGGTATTCGATCAGGACAAAGGAACGTGCGTCGCTGTTGCGTCCCGACGGGGAGATCTTTCTCAGTCCGAGCCGGCGTGCGTGATTGCTCACTGTGCTGCATGTGCAGCCGATATGTGAGGCTATGTCATGGAGGCAGTCGGTATGGAAGCGCTCCTTGAGGATGTCATCGTGGTCTGGTGTCCACAAGGTTCTTTTGGCGGTTGTATGGATTGCTGTATACATAGTGTTCAGTTCGTTTATTAGTTTGTGGTTACTTTTTGATTGTATTTATTTCCTTGGTCTGTTATCTCTTTGGCTGTCCTATTCAAACAGTCCGCTGCGGTGGGTTACGAGCCGTCGGAGTTCCTCCTTGTTGGCATCGATGAATGACCTTGCAAGGGCGGTGAGGATGGCGGAGAGACGGTAACAGCCATAGACGGTCTCGAAAGTGGCGTATACCTCATCGGGGATGAAGACCCAGCGACGGTGGCCGGTCTCTGCGGCATAAGAGAAGGTGTCTATCTGCGACTGGATGTCGGAGACGGAAGGTGAAGCATATGTTTTTGTCACTGGTGTGTCCCGGACTTTTTTTGCCTGTTGATCTTCTGATGCCTTTACCGCCTTTGTAGGATGTGACTTGGTCTTTTCCTTCTGAGGATGAACTTTATCCTTGGCCTTTGGCACTTTATCCGATTGGGCAATGGCAGAAGCTTCCTCACTGGTTTCCTGACGAGATTCCTTATCGGGTTTCTCGTCCGGCTCCTTGACTTGTTCTTTTTGTACAGCCGGTGGATCCTCCGTCTTTACCTCTTTCTCCTGCTTGTCACTCTGCCACATGTAGGCTGGCTCGCTCTCACCGTTGACTTTCCGGAGAAGATCGTGGATATCCCCGAAAACCATTGGTCGAGAAGTGCCGTCAGTCATACGGATTTATCGTTATAGACGCAGTCGTAGAGCGTGTCGAAGCATTTGTCGACAATCTCATGTTGCTTGTCGGTGAGGATGAGCGTGCTGTAGCGTTGGATCTCGGCGCAGTTGGGTATCTTCGGCAATACGGTGCCCAACTTGGCGAAGTAGTCGAGGAACGTCTGCTGCTCGGTCAGCTCGGCCTTGCGGCCCCAGTTCTTATTAAATTGATTTGGCAGGAAATAGAAATCTGGCAGCTTGTTACCACCGTTTTCCTTGGCGACCATGGCGCACATCTCAATAAAGGAGGTGGTGGAATTGATGCTGGTCTTTTCCAACTGAATGGGGACGATGACAGCATCAGCCTCGAAGACAAGTGGAAGAAGGCCTTGAAGGGTAAGACTGCCCGGTGTGTCGATGATAAAGTCAAAGTCCTCGTTGCGCATGGCGCGGATAAGGTTTAAGGTCTCCCGCTCGCTGCTGAGCTGGGTACAGGGTACGACCTGATAGAGGGGCTGGAGTTGGGGCCAGCGCTCACGGTCCTGCTCGTGTTTCTTGACGATGCTGCGCTGAGGGTCACCGTCGAGCGTGACGAGACGACAGTGGTGTTTGAGGACAAGCTGGTCGGCGAGCAGTACACTGATGGTAGTCTTGCCGCATCCGCCTTTCTGGTTAGCGGCTACGATAATCTTGTTGCGCTTCTTCGGGGTGGTCTTCCCGATGTTGAAAAATGGTATGTTCATAAGGTTGGTTATAGGTAACTCGTGTCATGGAGTTTTTGTCACCGCTGTTATGTCCGCCTCGTGGCGGCATAAGATAGTTCCGTGTGACGGTAAAAGACGCGCTCCTTTTCTTTAGGCCGGTATTCCAGGGGAGCTTGGCCCTGCAATGGTTAGTAAACCTTGCGTTGTGATTTTCTGGTGCAAAGATAGTGACTATTCCGCATAATGGCAACAGTAGCCTACTGTAAACTGCTGATAGAACGGCAAAATTGATGAAAAAAGTCGATTTTCTTCAAAAAAGGCACGACTTGCGGAAACGGTTTGGGTAATAGCAATGTCTCAGTGGGCTTGGTCTAAGGGTAGTTACATGAAAAATGTAGTTCTGAGCCTAAGTGTAGAAGTTTCGGGGATAGTGCCTGGCTGAGAAGTCTCATTGTCTCCACGGCGACCTTCTTTATATTTTTTGTGAGTTGTTATTGGAAGCAATAGACAGGCTATAGGGCGATCCGGCATAGCCCCTCCGACAACGGTGAGCAGCCAGTCGGTGAGGTTGAACTTGTTGCCATAGAGCCGGTCTTTGAGCTCAAGGCAAGTAGCCGCAACTACAGCAGCATAGATGCCGGCATAGGGCGATGCGGTGAGCCAAGAGACGATGAAGCCGCCGATGAGATGCTTGTAGTGGTTGGAATTTTGTAGAAACGCGATACTTTTCTTCATAATTGTTTGGAGTATGGAAATTAATGTTTAACTTTGCGGTGGATCATTCCCCGTTAAGGGGTTTGGGCCCCGATTCAGGCAGCCTTGTTTTCAAGTCTGCCTGTCTTATTTTAAAGTCGGTTAAAGTCATTTGACTTCGCGTATAGATAACATCTTTGTTTCCAGGAAGCAAAGTAATACTTTCTACATTTGTTCTTCTAACCTTGCTTTTAATAGCATCCGACAATCCTCAAGTTCTAGCAAATGCTCAAACTCGTATTCCATTTATTCGGTGGGACCAACATTCCCTTTATACCCATGCAGCGGGACCAACATTTCATTTTAACAAATGAGAAATTCGATAATTTTCTTCATAATTGTTTGGAGTTTGGAAATAAATGTTTAACTTTGAAGCAAAGAGAGGCAATGTAGGAGGCATTTCACATGTCGGCATCGAAAGATGTGCAGGCTACGGAATGACCATTTGCCTCTCTTTCTTATTTATATGAACTTCATCATATACACTAATTCCCCATCTGTTACTTTACATTTGAATTCTATATTTTGTCCTTGGTAGTCTACGTGGTAAACGCTAAATTGGCAATTGTGGCGTCGTCCTTGTTCCATTCGCACCAATTTTGCATTTGGTATCCACTTATGGAATTCTGTAGCTGTTTTGAGCAAATGTATTACATCGGGTTCGTTCTTTGCTTTAGCCGCAGTCTCGGTAAAGAATTTCTTTCCGACGCTGACGGTATGCCCGTCTGCAGTTTGGATGGTAGTTCTTTTGGCAGGCTAATTGTTGATTACTGTGGATGTAAGATTATCATCCGCCAATTGAACGGCCTTTTTATTTGCGTCTCTAAATTCTTGAGGTGTGAGCCTTTTCCTCGTCCTCGCATATTGAGCTTGTCTAACAAGTCGACATGCTGCGCAGAGTTCATTTTCCGGCACGAAAACGAGGTTGACCTTTCCCTTAGCTATGTCGCAGTCTCGGATTGGCTGAAGAGCAGTGTTGCTTACAATTGGCTTGCTATCTCACGGACTCTTTCAATATAGTCCTTTGCAGATGCATAACCGATGCGCTTCAGGAAGGCATAGTAATTCTCGTTGTCGCGGTGCTTGTACTGCACTTTGTTCTTGTAGGCGATGACGCTCTCTTCCCAATGGTCGAAGACGTAGTAGCCGTTCGAGTGCCGGAGTCCGAAGAGGTTATTATTCTCATTGCATACACGGGAACGGAAACGGCCGGTTTCGAGGATGGCCTGAGCAAGGACGATCTTCGGATATTTGATGCCGTGCTTCTTCAATGCGGCATAGAGATTCTCTATCGTCAGCTCTGTAGGCTTGGTTTTCTCATTATTATATAAAGGAGAGTCTTTGCCGGATATCTCTGCCAGTCGGTCGTTGAAGGTCTTTACTTGTTGGTTGAGGGCTTGGATAAACGGCATGGGATCGACACTTGTCCAGCTGTTGTTTGCTGACAGCCGTTGTAGCTGGATGTGGAGATGCGGACCGGTGGAGCGGCCGGTGGAGCCGACAAGTCCTACGACAGCCCCTGCCGGCACTTCGCTGCCTTCCCTGGCATAGATTTCACTAAGGTGACCATAAAGACAGCGGAGGCAGCCGTGGTCGAGGATAACGTAGTTTCCGTAGCCGGTGTCGCCGTGGTGCACGGCAGCCACCCTGCCCGGGAGCATGCTATAGACCAAACCGTTTCCGCATCGCAGATCTATGCCGTCATGGAACCGCTGGCACTTTGTAAAGGGGTCTTGGCGGTATCCGTAGTGTGAGGTGATTGTAATGTAATCCAATGGCATACAGATATTTAGACGTTTTTCAAGAAGGCTTAAAAGAAGGCTATCTGAGGCGCTGAGAAAGGGTAAAACGGTTGTCTTGCGATTGTTCCTTGTTATTTTTCCTGGACTTTTTTCGCCTTTTTTCAGCACTTTTCCCTGAGCGTTGTTGGAGGTTGGCGGTTTGTTTCCTAACTTTGCGGTCAGAAACGAAGGCAAAGGCAGACCGAAGACGGATTTTTTCCTGGTCTCAGTCTCGACATTGGACGTTGACTTTGTTTCGTGGAGTACGTCACGGACGTAAGGGTCCGTGGAAATGGATAACGTGTCGGCAGCCGGACCGACTTTCTCAACAGTGTAAAACTGTGCCGGTGATTCCAATACATTCATCGAGAACATAAGGACCACAGCGCACGTCAGTGTGTGTTTCATGGTAGTAGTGTGTTAAGTTTGATATGTTTTCACCACAAAATTAGTATAAACCAACTGAATAACCAAACCATAAACTATGAAAACAGAACCAGTACCATTCGACAAATTTGCCAAAATCGGCATCTATCCCAAGGATCTCATGCGCATGCCGAAGGACTTGCGCGACTCTATCTTGAGTGGTGAGCTCTCACCGCTCATGCGTCTCAACGTGCCCGTGGGCGACAACTCTGCGGTGTCCATCCCCATGAAAATCCAGCTCGTTCACGACAAGGACGGAAAGCTGCAACTGCTTACGTATCAGATACATCGTGAGCTGGACAACAACTTGAAACTGAACGACACGGAGCTGGAGCGTGTGCGCAAGGGCGATGTCATACAGAAGGAGTTCAAGGAGGGTGACAACCGCAAGATGCGGTACGTACAGTTGGACAAGGAGACCAACGCCCTGATGTACCGTGATGTGGCGACTGTTAATTTTGAGGAAAAACTTCGGGAAGTGGACAAAATCAAGGACATCGGACTCGGAATTGGGCAAAAGGAAGCACTCGCTTCGGGCAAGCCGGTGGAACTTGAGGTCGGTGACCAGAAGGTAACCGTGGGCGTGGATCTCCGTGAGCCGGTAGGCTTCAAGGTCATGCAAGGTGACATGGAGGAGTGGAAGCGTCAGCAAGCCATCCGGTATGACGACGCGCACGAGGGCTATATGGGGTACGTGCAGACCGATGAGAACAGGTGGGAATACAAGCAGGTGGTGGACAAGCTGCGCCACGAGGAGAGTATCCGGCTGACTGAGAAGGAAAAGTCAGACAGGAAAGAGGACAAGAAGAGAGGGCTTTCACTATAAGGGATTCTTCTTTCTAAAAGTTTTATCTTTATTATCTTCGACTGCAAACCAATGAGACTATATCTACTATGTCAAACAAACAAGAATGTACGTTCTCCTCCTGTGCTCCATACCCCAAAGTGCGTCAGTTGGCGCACGGACTGAAGGACGGTGATTACGCGAGTATCTGCAAGGCTGCGGATATGATGGCGGACGGGATAAGGGAGATGGCAGCAGGACGCAACTGTGTGCTGGTGCCTGTCCCGAACCACCATGGGAGGGCGGTATATACCAAGACGCTCGCCAACGAGATTTCCAGGAGGACGGGCATCCCGACATGGGACATCCTTTCCTGCCGACCGCACATGCCGCTGCACTATGCCAAGAAGAACGACCTCAAGCCGGAGGGCATATACCTGAAACTTAATCTGTACCGACAAGTGCCGGAGCAGTTCACGCCTATCGTCATAGACAATGTGCTGGACACCGGCTATACCGCAGGGGCTGCCATCAAGGCTGTGGGGCATCCGAATACGATGCTCGCCGTTCTCGGACATACGAAGAACCATCTGACAAACAAGAACTTCCAGTTTAACCTAATTCCTACTAACATGGAAAAGAAGATGCAAGAACAGCCTTCTGACAAGAAGCAATCTGCTAATTCGACGAAGAAGCAAGTAAAGAACAAGACCGACACACCGTTGGCAGTGTACCAGAGGCTCAAGAGCAAGCACCCCGATGCGCTGATTCTCATGCGTAATGGTGACTTCTACCGCTCACTGAATGAGGATGCACAAAAAGTATCCGACACGCTGCGCATACCAATACAGAAACCGAAGTCCAAAAAGGACGGTGAGCTCATTGCGGAGTTTCCTCATCATGCGCTCGATGTCTACCTGCCAAGACTTATCCGGGCGGGCAATCGTGTGGCGATAGCTGACATGCAGGAGCCGAGCAAGAAGCAAACCACCAATCAAACCAAAAACCAAACTCAAACAGATACTATGGAAAAGAAAACAGAAAAGAAGAAAACCAAGACGAAGGAAGCCAAGGTCGATAAGACTGAGACTGCCAAGGTCGACAAGACTGAGGTGAAGGCTGAGACCAAGAAGAACGACAAAGCCGTTGAACAGTCTGCGGACACCAAGGTTCACAAGCCGCGCGAGCCGCAGATGGTGACGGTCAACGGTGAGAAGGTGACCCACGGCCATGCCTTCCAAAGCAACCAGGATCCGAACAAGTGGTATTTTACCGCCCGTATCGACGGACAGCAGCTACGTCCGCAGCTCATGAAGCCGGAGGATGCCGTTGCCTATCAGAAGAGGGAGACAACTGTTGAAGGACTCATGCAGACGTACTATCCAACAAAGCTGGCCAAGAAGGTCACGCCGGAGGAGTACAAGGCGGACAACAAGCTCTCTGACGGGCGTGTCATCGACAAGATGGTGGTCTACAAGGAACATGACGAGCAGCGGCAGGACGTGGGCAAGTACAAACTCTACACGCAGGTGGGCGAGCAGAAGATGTCACGCACGATGTCGAAGGAGGATCTGAACGCTTACTTCGACCGTGTGACAACGCCTTCCAAGCTCGTGGAGAAGAACTTCGGGGAGCAGCTGCACCTCGCTTCCTTCTACAACCAGTTCAAGCTGGAGGAGGGTGTCAAGGAGGTACGTATCGCCAAGAGCCAGCAGGGCGACTGGACGGTGTCGGCGAAGCTCGATGACGACAGGATGACCGGCAAGACGGTGCTCTCATGGCACGACAAGCAGGCGCTCTTCACGCACAAGACGGCTACCAAGGAGCAATTGGCTGCCCGCTATCTCAACACGGAAATCAAGGAGATGCAGACGGAGAAGGTCAGTGCGAAGCAGGCGTTCAAACGATAGCGTTATGAGTTGTCTGACACACATCAACGCTTACATCTTAGCAATCAACTATTCAAATCATCAACCATTAACACATCACAACTATGCAGAACAATACAATCGAAGAACTCATTCAACTCAAACAGGACGGCAAGATAGGATGGTGCGAGCTCGCACTGCGCAGTGACCACGGAAAAGCCTATCTCCAGTGGTGCGACGACCACGGCATCGAGCCTGATGATAACAACGCTGAGCTCTACCTCGAAGAGACAGAGAGCCGTATCTATGACGACGGCAACGAGTTTGCGGACGCTTTCGCTGAAGCTATCGTGTAGAGAATCCGTAATATTACCTTAATAAACAAAAACTTATGGTCTCCACAGTCCGAAGGCTATATCATCGGGCTGTGGGGCTACTAACCTAACATAACCAATACTGACACTATGGAAAACAAGGATTCCAAGTCAAAGAAAGGACAGGACTACAAGAGCAGCGGCGACAAGGCCATAGATAGGTTCTGCTCGCTCATGATCGACCGCATGAAGGCGATGAAGGCATCGGACTGGCGGCAGGGATGGACGAACGGAAAGGGCACGATGCTCGGCATGCCGCAGAACCTCAGCGGACGCAACTACTCGGGCACAAACTCGTTCTTCCTACAGATGGACACGGCGATGAACGCCTACCGCACGCCGGTATACATGACCTTCATGCAGGCGCAGAAGGAGAATCTCCGCATCAAGAAGGGCGCGCAGTCGATGCCAGTCATCTACTGGGACCTCAATATCAAGGACGAGCGGGGCAAGCGGGTTGCCGAGTCGGACTACAGGCAGATGAGCCGCGGCGAGCAGTCGAAGTGCGAGGTCAGGCCGTTCCTCCGTGCTTTCTCTGTCTTCAACGTGGATCAGACCAACCTTGAGGAGGTGAACAAGGAAAAGTACGATGCCATTGTTGACCGTTTCAAAGGACCGCAGTTGCGTGACACGCAGGGCATGTACGAGAACCGAGCCCTCGACCGTATGTTCGAGCGGCAGGAGTGGATATGCCGTGTGCAGACGGACAGGATTGTGGACGGGGCGTTTTACTCTCCGGCACGCGATATTGTCATTGTTCCTAAGAAGGAGCAGTTCAACATCGGCAAGAACGCGGAGGAGATTTTCAAGGACGGCATGGAGTACTATTCTTCGGCACTCCATGAGATGACGCACTCCACGGGCACCCCCAACCGGCTGAACCGTGACAAGGGGGCGAAGTTCGGGGACGAGAAGTACGCCAAGGAGGAGCTGGTGGCGGAGCTCACGGCTGCCATGGTGGGCAATGCCCTGGGCTTTGACAAGCGCATCCTCAACAACAACGCTGCATACATGGACGGATGGATCAACGCACTGCGAGAGGAACCGAAATTCATCGTATCGGTCATGGCGGACGTGAACAAGGCCTCGAAGATGATCCTTGAGAAGATTGACGAGCAGAAGATTGCTCTCGGTGAGACACCTATCCTTACAGAGAACCAGCGTAAGGTGGGACTTGACAAGGGGATTGAAGCTGCCAAGAAGGAGTGGCAGCAGCCGCACGACATAGCGCTATCGGCGAAGTTCGACAGTGCGTCCATCTTCAAGCGCATGGACGGGGGCTATGCGGTGCGTGCGACCTTCGAGGGGCAGGACCTCGGCATGAAGCCTATCAGCAAGATTACGGGTATCAGATATGAGATGATGCCGGTGGGGGCGCTGAAGGATCAGATGCTGCACGACACGGTAGCGAGAAAGTTCGTCGGGGAAGTGCGTGAGATACGGGAACAGAAGCAGGAGAATAAGGAAAATAAAGGCTTGAAATTGTGAATGTTGTATACTCACATTAAACTTTATTTGTGGGCTGCTTAACTATCAAACCTATAACAAACATCAAACTACAAGCCTATGTCTTACGTATCTTTTCAGGAAATGAAGCCGAGGGTAGGCATCGACGATGTTGCCTTCTCGCTCGGATACAAGCTCAACAGACAGGCGGGCGTGGGACGGTACATCGAGTTGATCCTTCCCGACGGAAGGGGTGAGAAGCTCGACACCATCATCATCTCGCATCCGCAGGAGAAGGACCGGCAGCGGTACTTCCACCGCAATTCGGGCAAACGGGGCGACGTGGTGGACTTCATCGGTGAGAACCTCAGTCGCTTTAACAAGTTCGGACGCAACCAGTGGGAGGTCATCGGTAAGGTGCTGGCGGACTTTGCCAACATGCCTGTCGTGGACAACCGGGACCGGGGCTATGCCGGTGGGCTGGGGAGTCTGAACCCGGTGTTCAACCCCAAACGTTACACGGCTCAGCCGCTGGCAAGGAACATGGACTATGCCATGGGGATCTTTGAGGACAGGGGGATCAGCCGCGAGACGGTATCGCTCTTTGAGCGGCATATTGCCATTGTCACGGACCAAAAGAACAGGAACGGTCTGCCGATGATAGGCTTCCCGTACCGTGAGCCGGACTTCTGTGCGGACTTGGCAGGCTATGAGCTGCGGGGCGACCGCGGGTTCAAGGGCAAGGCGGCAGGGACGAACTCGACGACGGCGATGTGGACAGCGGGCATCCATTCGGCACTGAACAATCCGCAGATGGTCAGGCATGTCTATTTCTGTGAGTCGGCATACGATGCCATGTCGTTCTATCAGGCGAACCGGGCGAAGATGGACCTTCCACACTCGGCTTTCGTATCTGTGGGCGGCGCGCTGTCAAACGGACAGGTGTCGGGACTGATGAAGCACTACTGCATGGCCAAGGCGGTGGACTGTTTCGACAACGACCTGCCGGGGCGGATCTACGGTATGCGTATGGCGGCTCTTCTCGATGGCAAGAGACTCAGTGTTATCCAGATGGGGGACAACCTAAGGCTGGAGATGGAGGGGAAGTCCTTCGACATGCCGGTGGGGAAGGCTTCTGTGGAGGAACTGGGAAAGTTCATCAAGTTGCCAGACCGAATAGAGGTGATGAAACCGCCGGTGAACTACAAGGACTGGAACGATGTTGTACGCGGCATGCCTTTGGAAGCCTTGCAGCTCAAGACGAAGTTCCAACGGGATGAGAATCTCGCGAGGATCAGGACGGAGCTCAGGGAGCGCAACGAGTGCAAGAGCGGATTTAAGATGTAAAGGCCAATGGGATTGGAGATTTTTTCTGAATGTCCCATTCTGCGAATTATGAACGAGGTCACGGTCCGTCACTTCCGGCACCGACTTTTCAAGTCCGTACCGTCAGTGATGTCCGTGACCATAACAACCGGAAAACCATGAAAAGAAAATTCTTTTGTCTGTTGCTGGCCATGTCCTGTTCCGTCTGCGGCTTCGCACAGCAGACAGACCCGCTCCTGACAGGGGCGGTGACCACACAGACGGAAATGCTGAAGAAGCTGTTCAAGAAGCGCGAGAAGACGCAGGAGGCGATCATCGCAACGGAAGCCGGGGTCACGCTGGCCATGGAGCGGATGCACCATTTGGAGGATAAGATGTTGGGCTATCTGCAGAATGCGCAGGGCGCCATGCAGAATATCTATCAGATCAAGCGTGCCGCGGAGCTCGTGAGTATGGAGATACCCAAAAACATGGCGTTGCTGCGCAAGTCGTTGCCGGGCAATCTGAAGGGTACTGCCATTGCCGTGATGGTCTCGGAAGAGCTTGTGGATGCCTCAGCGCAGATGCTCTCGCTCTATCCGTTCATGAAGCAGCTTGTGACAAGTGGGTCGTACAACGTTACCAATGCGGACGGCAAGACGGAGAAGCACAAGGTCAACCTGCTGAACTCGGCGGAGCGGTACTATGTGGCCAATGAGATTGTCACACGGCTGGAGAGCATCAACACGGACTTGTGGCTGCTGGCCTGGCAGATCCGTACGCTGTCGTGGAATGACCTGTGGTTCGGACTTGATCCGGACGGATGGGCGACGGTGATGTCGGGCAAGGCGGTCGTGGACGGGCTGATACTGGACTGGAAATATCTATAGTCGCAAATCAACTTCAACGTTGTTATGTATATAGTTGTCTGTCAACTACTAATCAATAATCATTAATCAATAACTACTAATCATCAACCATTAACTATATCAACTATGGAAATCAAGAAATCTATCCGTGGCGTACAGATCACGGACGCTGTCATCAAGGAACTGGAGGACATGGGCAGAAGCCGTGTGCTGACATTCAAGGACAAGAAGGGAAAACAGTACCTCGCTCATATTGAGGTGGAAAGTGACAAGCTGGCGGTGGTGCCGGAGGGCAGATACCTGGAGCACCGTTGTCCGCACTGTGGTGGGCGCATCAAGATTACCTCGAAGGGGTACTTCTGTGAGCATTACTTTGACAAAGGTGATGCTTGCAAATGGCACTGCAACGGCATCCTCTCACACCGCTTCATCCTGCCGCATGAGATTGAGGCCTTCCTCGACGGGCATCCGACGGTGCTAGACGGATGTTTCAACTCGCAGGGACGGATTTTCTCGGCGGTGCTGGTGGAGAGTGAGGTCTATGGCATGTCGCTATCCTCGGTAGTGGGCAAGTGCCCGGTATGCGGTGAGGACGTGCTGGTGAGTCCCGTGGCGTTCAACTGTTCCTGTCACGAGAAGCTCGGGGAGCCGTACCACCTTACTTTATGGAGGCATATTCGTGGGCATGAGGTGACGCTCGATGAGCTGAAGGAGCTGGTGGAGTATGGCGTCACTAAGAATGAGGTGACGCTAATTGACGACAAGGGATCGCTCTCGAAGGCGTACCTGCGGCTGTCGGATGACCGGAAACGGATCGTGGCGGATTATAACAAGTGAGCATACTATAACAAGTTAAACTAAACGTTTTCTACTTTTTACTATTCTATTGATTATCAACCATTCAAACCATTAACCATGAGTACTGTGAACAAGAAGAAACTGTTGAGAAAGGCGGCTCTTGAGTCGGGACTTTCTGTCAAAGATGTGGAGAAGGCGGTGGATGCCTTTCTCTGCGCGGTGTCGGACATCCTCCGTGAGGACGGGGAGGTGATCATCCCGGACTTCGGGAAGTTCTACGTCTACCGGCGCGGTGAACGTGTATGCCGCAATCCGCAGACGGGAGAGAAGTTCGTTGCGCCGCCGATGAAGAAGGTGAAGTTCAAGGCCTTCGGTAACGTGATCAACTACACATTGAAGTACGGACGATAAAGCCTTTAGGACATGAAGAAGTCATTATTACTAATGATGGGTGCCGCACTGATGGTGTCGTGCGGCAACTCGGGTGAGAAGATGAAACGGCTGGCAAAGGAGAACCTGGAACTCAGTGTGGACTACCCCAAGCAGCTGCGTGTGCTGGCGGTGTCGGAGCCGGACTCGGCATTCGGAACGGGTTACTTCACGAAGGATGAGGTGAAGGGGATGCTCAGGACGATGCAGGTGGTCACGGACACGATCATGAAGCGGACGGACAACATGAACCGGTTCAACCCGTCCGACCACTATGTCGTCAGTCTGGCCGAAAGGCAGATGAGGAGCATGGCGGACATACGGTCGCTTATCATGAAAGGCGACAGGAAGGGGGAGTTCAGCGGATGGAAGGTGAAGATCGACTATGCCTGTGTCGACGCCGCCGGACTGCCGTACCGCTCCGAGCGGTGGTGCTTCATCGACAAGGAGGGCAAGCAGGTGTACAAAGCCTTTGAACTGCCGATACCGTAACTTTTAACACCTTATTATATTATGAATGACATAACAAACAAGCAAGAATCTACTATGGAAACATTGAACATGACATGGGTGAATCTGCTCAGAAAGCAGTACCTCGACATCCTGGACTTCTATGCCGGAAACAAGCAGCTGCTCGATGACAAGGAGCTCATGAAGGCTTATCAGACGCTGTTGTCGGTAACGAGCGTGGAGGAGTTCAAGCAGTGGCGAAAGCTGCTGAAAGACTATGGACTGTCGTTCACGGATGTGGAGGGAATTACACAAAAAGGTAATCTATTGGGTGCTCTCGACGACTATGCCGAGGGTGCCAACGACAAGATCTTGTCTGTCTTCATCAGATGGAAGCTGGGCTTCAACCCGGAAAAGTGGACTGAGACGGTACAGTGGAACCGTGAGCTGGTGGACATTCTGCTCAAGGCGACGCAGCGCGAGGAGGACGTGCATATCGTCATCTTCCCGTGTGGCAAGCCGAATGCCAAGCGCTGGGCGGCCATCGGACAGGATGCCGACCGGCTCTTCGAGGTCTTCGGATGGCAGACGGGACACGTGGAGGCTACAACAGGACCGGTGAGTTGGATGTTCATCAACGGCTACGGACTGGATGTACTGCGTCAGAGTGGGTACAGCATTCAGATCCGGGACTTCGGGGAGTTCGACATCCTCTCGACGGCGTTCGAGGAGGACAGCGTCGCGTCGCTGCAGCAGTTCATCGACTACCTGAGGATGATGGGGGAACTGGCCGATGAGCAGGTAAGGTTTCTGAGGAAGATACGACCGGTCATCTATCCGCATCCGGGATATTTTGAGCTGACACAGGCGCGTCTTGACTTCGGCAGGAACACTGTCGTTGCCAAATTTGAAAATGGCAAGGAAATCACGTTGGCAGAAGGAAAGAACTGGAACCTCAATGGCCTCACGCGTTCTTTGGCAGTGCAAATGGGAGCGGAGCTCGGTGAGGCATAGCCTTATCGGGTGATTATCAGTATCGCAAGGCAAGTGGCTACTGTAGCATCAAGGCTACGCTTCGATGCTCTTTCGCCACATGCTTTGCGTACAAGCCTTTGAATGCTTCACTTCGCTCTTTCGCCCGAGGACTGCAAAAGCGAAGCCAAGCTCTTGATGCGCTGCGCAATGATTGGGAATATCCGCTACGCAATGCATGGGAGTACCAACAGTATCGCAAGGCAAGTGGCTACAGTAGCATCAAGGCTGCGCTTCGATGCTCTTCCGCCACATGCTTTGCGCACAAGCTCTTGAAGGCTTCACTTCGCTCTTTCGTCCATGATTGCAAGGACGAAGTCAAGCTTTTGAAGTGCTTCGCAATGATTGGGAATATCCGCTACGCAATGCATGGGAGTCTAAGCTACGCAATGCATGGAATAAAGAAACCTCCATTCTAGACACTATACAATTTTGCCCTTGCTTTGCCGTTTCTGGCTTAGCAAGGGCTTGCTTTTGTAGTAAGCCCGCTTAAACTCCCCTTATTTTAGTCTCCGCATAAATA
>Ga0256404_1003471_pt1 | contig 31991 bp, 34 predicted proteins | sample RumenRJG_01DNA_FD_185990 | JGI IMG/M metagenome (GOLD analysis project Ga0256404, IMG submission 185990) | Bovine rumen microbial communities from Lethbridge, Alberta, Canada - RJG_01 | ecosystem: Host-associated > Mammals > Digestive system > Stomach > Rumen | place: Canada: Alberta | collected...
ATTAAATTAATTATTCCTTTAGCAATTGCTATAAAATTAGACATAATACTGGATTGGCACCCGGAGTAAGATAATAAATTAATAAAAAAACTATTCATAATAATCCTCCTAGAAGGTAATTATTCTATTTCTTGATATTATTATATAATTATTTTTAATATTATTCAAATAAAAAGAAAATCATTGCGATTGTTCTTCAGCATGATTTTCTTTTAGTTTTTTCTCAAGATAATCAATTATTGGATTTAGATTTTCTGGAATACCATATTCATTAATAGCTTCTTCTAAGAATATATTTAAAACAATAGTTGTTTCTTCTTTATCTTGTGGTCTTAAAACCATTAATTTTTCATTCTCAATTTTATATTTATAAATGTCATATATTTTTTCTTCTTCAAAAAATACACTTACATAATTATTTTCATTATAACTAGTATGAAAACATACTATTGCTTGTTTTCCTCTAATTTCAATTATATCTCCAATATTTAACATTATAGACTTTTTCCTCCTTGGTCTCCATAAATTTGTTCGTATTTTTCTTTGTAACTTGTTGCAGCGTCTATTATTTCTTGTTCTGTTTTATTTTCAAAAAAACTATCATCTAATATTCTTTTATTTATTCTTAATCGGGTCAATGTAGCCATCAATATTGGAATATCTAGTGTCAAAGCTACTGCTAGCGTACATGGAATAGCAATTGGTTGTCCTTGCATTGCCCCTATTGCACCTATAGAAAGAGGTATAGCTGTAGTTAGTCCAGCTCTTAGCATTTCAGCTTTTGCCCGTGCTTGATCTGCTTTATCTCCCACTGAATTTTTCATTATTATTTTTGCCTCTTCATATGTTATTTTGTTTTCTTGACTTTCTTTCATTTATATACTCCTTCTTTATTATTCTATATAATTTATATATTCTTCTATGTCAAATCCTTTTTGATTTAGTCTTTTATATATATCCACTATAGGATCGTCTTTTTCCATTTCCGTGATTCCTAGATAATTTACTCTTCGATGGCCAGAATTTCTTACTTTGCCTTCAAATGATTCTACTATTTTTTCTCTTTCTTCTTTTGTTTTTGCATTTTTTATTTTATCAAGATATTGATTAAATGCGTCTCTATCTTGTTGTGATGTGTTCTTTTTTACATCTTCACAAACATCTTCCCAATTATTATATAGTTCCTTTTTATAATATTGTTCTGTGCATGGTTCTCCTTTGATTTCATAATGTTTATTAGTTCCATAATTGTCTATTAATACATCATATGATCCATCTTTACCACTTCCATTTCTTGGAACAGCAATTTTAATTTTTTGGTCATTTGGGTTTTCTGGTTTATCAGCATAGTAATATGTGCCATTTTCTCTTTGATATGCAGTGAATTTATCTATTATATTATCTCCAGTTATATAGTCCCCCAAAGTATCTACAGCTTTTGATACTGCCATTGATCCCACTGCAGCAATTCCAACTATTACTACTTCTGGGGCGGAAGCTACACTTAGTCCTGCTGCACTTAATATCATCAATGCTCCACCATCGCATAGTGCTTGCCAAGTCGCGTAACCAGTTGCTCCTGATATGACTTCTTTTGCCCATCTAATCCAATCTTCCTCTCTCCAATCTCCTTTGTCCGTAACTTTATATTTCAAACCTTCATAAACTGCAACAAGAGCAGTTCCAGTTGTCGTATTCATCCATGGTATAATTGCTTCAGGATTATTTTTTATTCCTAATTCATCTGCAATTTTTCTTGTTAAATCACCAGCAACATAATCACCATCTTCATATTCTTGATCTGTTCCATAAGCTAATAAAAATGCTAGTCCTTTAAAGGCTGAGAATCTCTCAAAACTATTTACAAAACCTTGGGCTAGCCAAAATAAATTATAATCAGATGCACCTTGCAACAATGAGTTCATAAAATTAGCTTTTTCTTCATCAGACATTGCAAAATCTGTAATACTTGCTGTTGCAAAAGCTAATCCTGCAATTATTTTGACAACTTCTTTTTGATATACTTCCACTAATGTATTTGTCTTAGCTAGTTTATCACTGTAGTCATCGTCAATAATAGTTACTTTATTTTTATTTAATGAATTGAGTTGATGAAGTACTGGTTTAATCTGATTTGAAATATATTGAGAATTTGTTAAAACATCATTTAATTCAGAAGCACTTTTTTCAAGAATATTCATTATTTCATCATTATTTTCTGCTAAGTCTTTTAAACTTTTAGCATAAATTTCATTATCATTTTGTGGTTCTGGCATGTTATCATCCCCCATTATAATACTCTAATATTCTAATTCTAGAAATAATTCTATTTAATTCATTGTTTATTTTTTCTATTTCTTGGGTATCTTTTGCTTTTATTTCATCAATTTCTATTAGCATTTTTTTTAAATTATCCATAAAATCATTATTACCTTCTTGCAATGGGTCTTTTATTGAAACTACGTTCTCTGTAAAGGTAAAAAGCGCTTCAAAACCAGGAAACCTTTGTTCATTTTTAAACTTTTCAGTAGAATTCATACTAGCAGAAAAACATTCCAATGTATAGTCACTATTTTCGGCTATTGAATATATTTTTGCTAATTCATCTTCGCAGGTTATTAATGTTAAGAAATCTTTTCTATACAAATCGAGTTCTGTTTCATTTTTTGCTTTGTCAATATATAATTGTTTTAATTCTTCTGCATCTGCTTCGCTCATATAAAGTCTATCCTCCTAATTAATGTTTCCTAGATGCCATAGTAATACTACTGATTCATCATTTGCATATACAAAATCTTGTTCTTTTATAAAACCATATGGATATACAGTACACATATAATCATAAATCGTATTATCTTTTTTGACATCTTTTCCAACAATCATAAATTTATCTTTATTTCCTTTAAATTCTATAATTGATCCAACGGGTAATTTTTTAGTCATTTTCCTTCTCCAATTTATTTTTAAATTCTACAAATTGGTTATCTTGAAAACCAATGAATTTAACTCTTTCAATTTTATCTTTTTTAACTAGTATGGCATTTTCACTTAATCCTTCGGGATACTTACAACAAGCATAATCATAATGCTCATTATTAAGAATAGAATCTTTTTTCATATAGGCACATATCATAACATCTATTCCTTCTACTCGAATAATACTTCCTATTGGTAATAAATCATTCATTTTGATTTTGTCCTTTCGTATATTTTTCAATTACTTCATTCAATATATTATTTAATTCATTATTATCCATTTTATCTTTTTTTTGTTTTATTTTATTTAATATTTCATCATGTATTTCTTCAAATAAGTCAAAATTTCTATCACTAAAACCAATATAAAATATATTAATAATATCTTCTTTTTTTATATAAAAATAATCTTCATTATATATTAGTTTTTCTTTTTCTTTATTTAGACCATTTGGTGAGCAAACTATATAGTCATATTGTTCTGTATCATTAGGTAGACTAGGGTTATATCCAATAATCATATTTTTTTTATTATCTTTTAGCTCTACAATACTACCTATTGGAATTAAGTCAATCATTTATCCCACCTCTATTATCTTTAATAAAGATAACAATAATAAGTAAATTTGTCAATTTTCTTACTAAAATTTTACACTTTTTAAGTAAATTATAATTATTTCTATTTTTTTTCTAAAGATTTTTTTTATTTTTATTAGGGTATTTCTTTCAATTAATGATAAAATAGATTTAGATATTATAAAAATGGAGAGATAATATATGGAAGAATATAAAGTTGGAGATTATCAGATTTTTGATGAAGCTGGGCATACAATTAATAAATTAAATACTGAACTGGATACTAGTAAAGCTTCTATTACAGATTGCAAAACTAAGCTTTCTGATAGTAGTATTTTTATGGGGCCTATTGCTGATGAATGTTCTGATACTTTTGCTAAGGTAGATCAGTCTATTTCCAATTTAATGACAAATTTTAAAACAATTGAAAACTATTTGGCTGAGGTATCTTCAAATTATAAATCCGGAGATGTTAATGCAGCAAAATTGTTGCTGATGGGTGCTGATGGAATGCTTGCTGTTGGTAGTACTCAAACGTATGCTTCAGAAAAAGATATTCCTAAAGTATCCGTTGATCAGATTACATCATGTAATAGTGTTCAAGAGTATTTAGATTTAGTTATGCCTATATATGCTTATTATTGTCAAAAGTATGGTATTAAATATCCTGGGGCTTTAGCTCTACAACCAGTTCATGAATGTAGTGCCCCTAAAGGATTAACTCAGCCTGTTGCTCTTAAAGATAATAACTTGGGAGGATTAAAATATACTTCTTCTACCCCAAACGCAACCCCTGGAAGTTATCCATCTGATGGAACAAGAGGACAATATTGTCATTTTAATAATATAACTGATTATATACAAGCACATTGTTGGAATATTGGGCATGAAGGCAGTTTATATCAGGAGGCTTTAGCAAAGGACAACGTAAGTGATTTTATGCATTCTGTGGTTAAAAAGTGGGTTGGTCCTTGGGGAACTTATGATAAAGATATTGTTAAAAATTATTCTAAGTATGGCTTAGATAAATACGAATTAAACATTTAAATTTTGATTATATACGAAAAGAGTAGATTTTTTCTACTCTTTTCTATTTTCTAATTAATTTCTATATAGTAATTTTCAATCAATTCAGAAACATCTCTTTTTTTCCGGTTGGTATAGAAGGAACAATTATTTTTAATTTTTTTACTTTTTTTAATACATTTTCTTTAACTAATTATTAAAGACTTCAATATTTTAAGATTTTTTAATTAATAGTTATTAGAATAATCAATTTTTAATACTCTATTTTAATAGTTCTTTTAATTTATTTTCCTCTTCTTCTAGTTTCTTTTTATCCATTTCAACTATATTTTTTGGAGCTTTGTTTATATAGTTTTCATTAGATAATAGTTTTTTTCTTCTTTCAATTGATGCTTTTAATAATTTTATCTGAGCTTCTTTTGCAGCTTTTTCTGCTTCTGTTTCTATTTTTTCAAAGAAGATTTGGGCTTTAACTCTAGTTGAAAAAACTTTATATGCTTTCATTCCAAGTGGTTTTTTTATAATATTTTCTTTTATTTTTAACATGTTGACAATTAATTCATTATCATCTTCTGTATCAAACATTACTTTCATATCTTTTGTAATGTTATTTTCTGCTTTTACATTTCTAAAATTCTTAATAAATTCTACTTGATCATCTACTGCTTTTTCTTCTTCTTTAAATATATATTTTTTATTATATTTAGGATAATCACTAATCATTATTGATTCACTTGTTTTAATTGGTAACATTGAATAGATTTCTTCTGTTACAAATGGCATAAATGGATGTAACATTTTTAAAATACCTGTTAAAACATAACAAAGGGTTGATTTTGTAGTTATAGAATCTAATGAATACTTTGCCATTTCAATATAATAATCACAAAATGTATTCCAAGTGAAATCATATATTTCTGAACCTGCTAAATTAAATTCATATTTATCCATGTGTTTTGTTACACTTTTTATTACTTGTTCATATTTTGATAATATCCATTTATCTTCTGGTTTTAATTCATCTAAAGATATTTTTTTAATATCTTCTATATTCATTAATACAAATCTAGAGGCATTCCAAATTTTATTAATAAAATTCCATGTTGCGGTTAGTTTTACTTCATCAAAGCGTAAATCCATTCCCATAGAACCATCAGTTGTTAAATAATAACGTAGAGAATCAGCACCATACTTATTAACCATATCAAAAGGATCTACTCCATTTCCCAAAGATTTGGACATTTTTCTTCCTTGCTTATCTCTTATTAATCCATGAATTACGCAATCATTGAATGGTTTTTTATCGGTTAAATATTCTGATTGGAAGGTCATTCTTGCTACCCAAAAGAAGATAATATCATAACCTGTTACTAAGCAATCTGTTGGAAAGTATCTTTCAAAATCTTTGGTTTTATTTGGCCATCCTAGCGTTGAAAAAGGCCATAAAGCACTTGAAAACCATGTATCTAATACATCTTCATCTTGTGTCCATCCCTCTTCCTTTGGAGCTTCCATTCCAACGTATAATTCATCACCTTTATACCATGCTGGTATTCTGTGTCCCCACCATAATTGTCTAGAGATACACCAATCATAGGATATTTCCATCCAATGATTTAGTATTTTTTCAAATCTACGTGGAACAAAATTTACTTTCTTCTCTTTGTCCTTTTGAAACTCTAATACTCTTTTTGCAAGTGGTTCCATTTTTACAAACCATTGTTTTTTGATCATTGGTTCAACCAAAGCATCTGTTCTTTCGCTATGACCTACTTCGTGTACTAATGGTTCTATTTCTAGCAATAAATCTGCTTCTTTTAAATCTTTTAATACTTCTTCACGACACTCTTCTCTAGTCATTCCTTGGTATTTTTTAGGAACGTTTTCATTCATAGTAGCATCATCATTCATAATAACGATTCTTTCTAGATTATGACGATTTCCTACTTCAAAGTCATTAGGATCATGAGCAGGGGTTATTTTTACACAACCAGTTCCTTTAGTCATGTCTGCATGCTCATCTGTAATAATAGGAATTGGCTTATTCATAATTGGTAAAATAACATTTTTCCCTATATATTTTTTATATCTTTTGTCTTGCTCATTTACTGCAACTGCAGTATCTCCAAATAGTGTTTCAGGTCGTGTTGTTGCTACATCTAAGTATTCATCAGAATCTTCTAATTGATATTTTAAATGATAAAAAGCACTTTTTTCAGACTTATAGATTACCTCTTCATTTGATAAAGCTGTTTTAGCAACTGGATCCCAGTTTATGATTTTTTCTCCACGATAGATTAATCCTTTTTTATAGTAATCTACAAATACTTTTCTTACAGCATAATTTAAATCTTCATCTAAAGTAAATCTCTCTCTTGAGTAATCTACTGATAAGCCTAATCCTGCCCATTGAGAACGAATATTATCTCCGTATTCATGAGTCCAGTCCCAACAAGCATTCAAAAAGTTTTCTCTACCATATTCGTATTTATCAATTCCTTGGCTCTTTAGCTTTTTTACTACTTTTGCTTCTGTTGATATAGCTGCATGATCCATACCAGGTAGCCATAATGTATCATACCCCTTCATTCTTTTATATCTTACAATTGCATCTTGAATAGATGTATCATAGGCGTGCCCTATGTGTAGTTTACCTGTAACATTTGGAGGGGGAATAACTATACAAAACGGTTCTTTTTCAGATTCGTTATTTGATTTAAAATATCCCTTCTCTTTCCAAATATTATATTTTCCTTCTTCTGTCTTTTTATGATCATATTTCTTTTCTAACATGTATATACCTCTTTTTCTTAATTGTAATTTTCTATTTCTCTTAAAACGTCATTCCAGTTATAGACTCGTACAATCCCTTTTTCTTTTAATTCATCATTACTTATATTTCTATTATGCCAAGCATTAAATAATAATTTTAATTTTCCATTTGATAGGTTATTTATTCTGTCATCTATTACTATATCAGAATCTATTAAATGTTTTTTACTTGTAAAAATAAAATTTTGTGGAGAAATAAATGGTAGTTTTTCAGTTAAATAATTATATTTATCTTTAATATTGTTTGATATTGCTTCATTTGAACCACCCCAGAAATATGCTGTTACTATGTGGACTTCATATTTTTCATTTAATTCTTCTAATGCTTTATAGCAACCTTCTATTAACGGGGCATCTTGATAGACATTTTTATTTCCAAACTCTTTCCAAAATTCATCTACTCTATCTCCTACAAGATTTTGTAAATAATATTCTGTTTGATTTTCTAATTTATAATCTTTATTTAAGAATTCATTAATATAATCTAGATATCTCCCATCAGTAATTACATTATCCATATCAACCATTAACTTTTTCATTTATCCTCCTTTCGTAAAAAAGAGACCTCATCCAAAGGACGAAATCTCGTGGTACCACCTTATTTTATACTTAATAGTATCTTCATATCTTTAACGGAATTATCCGGAATAGCTTACTTATTTTCAGTAATTCTGCTCCTCTGCTACCTTCATTATGTTTTTTTACTCATTTTCAGCAACCATGAGTTCTCTATAAAAAAAACTATAATTACTCCTCAGATTCAACGCATCTAGGCTTATTATATCTTAAAGATTATTATAATACAAGTATTTTATTTTTATTTTTTTGATGATGTGGAAGTGTCTATTAGATTTATATCGTTAATTACTAACATTTTATCTAAATCTTCAATTCTTCTTTGAATATCTTCCTTTTCGATATCTTTTTTCACTCTTCTCTTATATGCTTTTTTTGTTATTTCTTCTACTTTTTGTACTATATATTTTTCTATTTTTAATATTTCAATTTTTTTATCTATATCTTTTTCTTTTATCATAGCTTTTTTTAAATCTTGTTCTATTTTTTTTATGTCAATAACTTGCTCACTTATACCAAAGTGAATCATAACTTCCTTTATAGAAAATAAATATGATATCAAATCATATGATTCATAGTCATCTATTTTCATTTTAAAAGCTTTTCTTATATAATTTTCTATGTTTCCTATTTCAATATATTCTTCTATTTCTTTAGTACTTCCAAATTGCTCATTATAACTATTCTCATTACCTATCATATATTTATTATAATTTAAATAATTTAAAATATAATCATATATCAATTCTTTAATATTTCTAATTTGACTATAAATATGTTGATGTTCTTTTGGATAAGATGCTAATTGTATAATACTAATTAGTCTTCCTACACCATCAAATGTTTTACTACTCCAACTAGTAATATTATTATCATTTCTATTAAATTCATCTAAGGCAGTTATTAATTCAGGAGGAGTAATACTTTTTAAAAAAGAAATTATATTTTTAATAATTTCTTTTCTATTTGCATTTGAATAATCAAAATTAGATGGAGATGGTAAGACTAATTCTAAATCATTCATTATTTCAATATAACTTTTTTTATTATTCATTTTGCTCTCCTATTTTAGTTATCTTCATCCTCATAATAATCTACATTTTCTCCATAAAACTTGTCTAGGTTATTATTTGTTCTTGTTGCTTGATAAGCTGGTGCTTTTAAATCCTGTTCGTTTTCATTACTCATAATATCCATATCTGAGTCTTCAACATCATCTTCTATTTCAATTGACGTATCTTCTATTGGTTCAAATTTATCTAATACTAATTTGTTTTTATTTTTCCTTTTATACTCATCATATATAACCGCACCAGCTGAAGCAACAATCCCTGTTGTAGCAATACCGAGTCCAATTGGAACTGTATTAATTTCTGTAGATGTATTAGAGTTTTCTGATACAGTTGTATCATTTTGTTCTGGTAATGGTACCTTTGTTACTTCTTTTAATTCGGCTTTTGCATTTGAAAAAATATTATTAGTATTATCTTTCATTTTTATCTCACTATAATGAGATAATGTTTTTGAAAGAGTAGAATTTAATCTAGTTATTTCTTCTACCATCTTATTAAAATTATTTAGTAATATGCTTAAACTATCTTTATAATTTGTAATACAGTTTGTATGAATAAAATTAATATTTTTAATATACTCTTCAATTTCATAAAATGAATTAATTATATTTTTATTATGAATTGTATTTTCTATATTATTTAATTCTCTTGTAGTAGTTTGTATTTTTTCAAAATCAATATTTTGAGAATCCTTCATTATTCCTTCCTCCTTATAATGATTTTGCATTTTCTAGTCTTTCTTTTAGTTTATTAATTCTATCAATTATATTATTTTCAATTTCTGATACCTCATCTATTGTTATTCCAGAATGATTATTATTTAATCTATTTTTTAATGATGTAGTATTTTCTAGTATCTTTTCCTCTTCTTGTATTTTATTTTCTATAGCTTCAATTAATTGTTTTTTTTCTATTTCTTTTTGATTCAAGGTATCATCTCTAACACTATTTATCAGCCTATTCATTTCAGCCTGCATTTCTTCTATGTTATTTATAATTTTTATAGTACTTTCATAAGCAGGAGCAGAGCCATTCAAAAAAAGAGCATTTTCATTTAAACCACCATTAGCTATTTCATCTAGAAGTTTATTTTTTACTTCTTTATCAATATTATTTTTAAATTCTGAATAAGTGGTTGACATTTTTTCAAAAATTTTTTCTGGATTAATAATTTCGTATGTCTCAGTTTTCCAGGAAATCCAATCTACTTTAGCCATAAAAAACCTCCTATTATTTTTTTTATTATACAAAAAAGAAGAAGTTCTAAGCTTCTGGCTGACCTTCTCCTTCATTATCGTTGTTTGGTTTTTCAGTATTATTTTTTTCAAGTTCAGCTAAACCACCATTCAAAATGGTTGATATTTCTTTTTGTTTATCAGTCTTATAACCAGTAAAGCATACTCTTGCTATTTGATTATGATTAAAGGCAAATAGTTGATCACTTGTTACCATTCCTTCTGGATAGAAGCATGCTCCATAATCAAACATTTTTCCTTGAGCATCTACTTTTCCATTTTTATCATACACATCTCCACTTGGCATAATACAGTAGCTCGTAATCATTAACTCTCTTTTTCCACCTTTTAATAATACAACTGTTCCAATTGGCAAAAATCTTTCTTCTATTTCCATTTTATTTCCTCCCTTTTTACTGTAAATCTGCTAATTCTTCATTATTTCTAGCACCATACTTTTCCGTTTCTTCTTGATAGGAATATTCGTCTTCTGATGAAAGTTCTTCATTTTCATTTTCACTACTTTCATCATTTTCTAATAAACTATCATCTTCTGACCATTCTTCCGTATCTATATCATCATAACTACTATTATTTTTATGATCAATATATGCTTTTGCACCAATTCCTGCGGCGGCTGCAGCACTTAGTCCTGCTGCAATAGGAATTACACCGTTTCCTGTACTCTTTACAGTTGGTTGAATTGGGACAGATGATGTTGGTATTTTTGTAGTTCTACCTCTTTGTATTATATCTTCTATAGAGTCACTTGCATCATCAATTAATGGTGAATCATTTGTGGTTTCTAAATCTATATTAGTCATCTCTTCTAGGCCATTTTCTTCATTAGATGATATATATCCTGTATCTTCGCTATAACTTCCACCAGTATAATCCGTTGAAGATGGAGCGCTAAATGTTTCAGCACTTGAAGTAGTTGATTGTTCAACTGGAGTTGTAATAGTTTGTGATGAAGCATCTTGCTCTGATGTAGTATTTGGTGTAATATTTGAACTATTATCTGTTTGAGTAGTATTTGTTGATGTATTAGTTGTTTCGTTAGAATTATCGTTAGTTGTAGGATTTAAGACTTCATCTTTGGCTATTTCTTCATTAGATGGTTCAACACTACTAATTGGATCTACAGTAGAGTTTGTTGTATCTGGATTAGTTGTTGGTGTCGTAGTAGTTGGAGTTGTTTCAGAAGGTGTTATATTGCTAGGAGTGGTATCTGTATATGATGGAGATCCTCCAGAGTATCCTCCTCCAGAGCTTCCGCCATCTCCTCCGCCATGATATCCTCCACTACTTCCTGTTGAAGTAGACGTATTACCTGTATCATTCTGATTTCCCCCAGTTGATGAAGTTATTTCAACATTTGGATTAGATGTTTCATTAATATTACCATTTGGTGTAGCTTGGGATATGCTAGAGTTTGGCAGAGGATTCTGATTTCTCCTTGCATCCATCTCATTATTTACTCTAAATACATTTTCAGCAGTTGTTGTTACACCTCCAGGAGTAGTTGCTACTGTTGCTACAGTTCCTGATGTTGCCACAACACTTTTTGCAGCTGGTTTTAATATATTATTAACTGGATGAGTTACTGCATTAACAACTGGTTTTAATATATTATCAACTGGATGAGTTACTGCATTAGCAGCAGTCTTTCCAGCATTCTTTGCGGCCCCTATCACTGTCTCTTTAGGATGTGCTCCAAAATTTCGTCCTGCTTGCGTGAAGGAGTCTGTATATCCTTGGAAGGATGAAAGTTTACTATTTTTTGCAGTTTCTAATGCTTTATTTGCAATGTCTAAATCTTTTGTTGCTTTGTCTAAATTTCTCAATGCATCATCTGCATTATCTCTTATTAATTCTTGAGCTCTTATTGCTTTGTCTGTTGCTCCAGCTTCATATAACTCATCTATTTTTTCACTTGCATTTTTAAAGGTTTCTTTTGCTCCTTTTGCAGCATCGCTAGCACTTTTAAATGTTTCGTCTGCTTTGTCAACAGCTTTTTGGGCTTCTTTAATAGCATTTCGTTTACTCAAACCTTCTCCAAGTTTACCAGCACCAAATGCAAGTCCAGCTTGTACAGCTCCTTGAACGGCTCCATCTTTGAACGCCTTATTAAAGTCATTCCCTCTAATTAAGCTTGATTCGGTTCCAGAACCTGTTCCTCCTATTCCAGCTGCAGCTGTTGCTCCCCAAGTAGAGCTTGAAGCCATTGATAGTGCCTTAGTGCCCAGCTTCGTTTTTCCAAGCCATTGTGCTGGTGCTGATCCAGATAAAGCTCCGCCCATATATAAATATCCAGCCGATTTTCCTACAACGTTAAATGCTCCAGCTAACCCACTGTCTTCGGTAAAGAATGATTTCTTAGCTAAATCAGTTGAGTAATATAATTTGTCAAACATCATATGAGAATAGTCAGTTTTTACAAAATTTCCTACTGTTTCTTCTATTCCTTCTTTTGTTCCTGTTAGTCTTCCGAAAGTGTTAGCAGCAACAAATCCACCTAAAGATACTACCCCATCACCAAGATCTTCGAATGCTGATACGAATCCTTCTCCTGTTTTAGCAGCTGCCATTCCTAAGGTTGCAAAAACTTTTTCTCCAAAAGAAGCGTCGGCATAAGCTTTTGCTGCATCTGCATCTGATTTTAAAGTTGTTCCAATTCCAATCACATGTTTTTTTAGATCGTCAAAAGAAGCTTCATATTCTGCTGTTGGTAATGTTGCAGAAAAATAATCTGCAACTCCTTGCTTTTTATTTATTTGATCAATAATTGAAATAAAATTTACTTTTGTAGTTTCTATTTTATCAGCAGCGTCATTAATTCCGTCAACAGTCGCAGATACTTTTGAATAATTTATAGCTAATTCACTTGATCTACCTGTTAAAAACTCTTGAGCGCTTTCTATAAATCCCATATTTTCCCCTTTCTGTTACTATACATGTTCCACACCGCTTGTAGAGAGCACTGCATTTTTAGCTTGATCATTAAACTGTTGTTGTATTTGATCATGAACTGAAACTACTTCTTGGTAAAAAGCATCCAACTGTGCATCGATTGCTGGTGGAATCGTTTTTATATAGTTAATTGTATCGTCAATTGCTGGGGCCATACTTGCTCCATTAACATTGACTGCTGTAGATGCAGGATTTACTAATGAATCTAGTTCTTTCCAAACCGCATCTAATCCATCTCTTAGTGTAGTTTTCGCTTTTGTAATTAAAGGTTCTATATCACTTGGATTAATTTTATTGTTTGCATCTTCTGCTGTACAATAACATATTTTTTCATTATTACTGTCATATCCATTGTACGTTTCTGGTTCTAACATTTCTGTTCCTCCTTTTTTATGTAATGCATAGGAAAAAGAGAATGTATCCTCACTTTCCTATACATTGCATAAAGCAATGTATAAATTATTCTTGTGCAAATTTTTCAATTTCTGGAAGTGCTGTTTCTAATTTTACAGCTTGATTATCCATTTCTTTCATGTTGTCAGTCATATCTGCATCATAATAATGTTCTAATTTTTGAAGTATTTCTCTTCCGAAATCTGCTTGGATACCACTAGCAACACATTTTTGAGCAACTTCTTTTAATTCTATTGCATCAGCATCTAATTGTTTTGTTAAAGTACGAATTGTATCTATTGTGTTTTTTACTTCGCCTGAATCAAATTTTAAATTACTATCTGCCATTTTTTTGTTCTCCTTTCTCAGTTTAATTTATGAGTTCATTGTGTCTTCTAAAGCTCTTGATAATTTATCAAAGCCTTCTGTTTTATAAGCCATATAATCTTCTGCTTTTTTTGTTTCGTTTACTATTTGATCTAAATTAGGTTTTAATTTAGATGTAAAATGATTCTTTAAAGCTTCTGATGCTTCACCCATGAATGGAGCTGAAGTTAATCTATTAATTTCATTTTCTAAATCATCAAAACATTTATTAAATTTTTTTATTGATGCACCTAATTCATCTGTAAATTCTCCTAAATCTCTTGAATGTAATTCAACATCTGCCATATTCTATTTCACCTCCTATTATATTTTTAGAATATTGGTCATTTTTTCTTCCGAACCCATATCCTATGTTTTTATTGTAATAATTTTTTTTTGATTAATCAAGTTTTTTTTATTATTATTTGTTCTTTTTACAGCTATTAACATAATTTTATTTTTATTACACATTTTTTTTAAATAAACATATATTTATATTAGAAATAGTTTTTATTATTAACTTCTATTTCTATTTTTTCATTAGTCTTCTTATATCACATTAAACCTTATATATAGAAGGGAGGGATAATATGGATTGTTCTGATAATAATCATTGTTCATCTTGTTTATATGATATTTTAAAAAAAATTGTTCTTCTTCAGAAACAAGACTTTGATTTAGACAGTTTTACTGGCTGTGATAAACCTTTTTTAGGTCCTTTAATTACAAATAATTTTTATAATACTAGGCCTATTCAACTATATGTTTGTGCTACAGGCGTTCCTTGGAGTTTTAATTATACTTTAGCAGATGGTACTGAAGGAACTAGTGATATACTAAGAGTTGAATCATTAGATGATTGTTGTTGTACATGTAGAATTCTATATACTAATTTAGAAAACAACCAAGTTTTAAGTACAGATCAGTTTGTTACAATTGACTTGCATTCTTGTGGAGCAATACGTTGTTTTTCTGATACTTATGTTGCACTATAAAAATAGACTTTCGTCTATTTTTTACTTAATCTTTCAATTTTTATAATACTATCTATTGGTATTTTTTCGTTATCTATAGTAATAATAAATTCACTATTCTTTGCTAATAAAGATGTTTCTTTTGATAAATCTTTTGTTTGTAAATAAACTTTAACATTATAAGGACGTCCAATTCCGTTAAATATTTTATTAATTGTTTCTCTAATATTATTATTATTATTTTTACTATTATCTTTTCTTTCTACATAGCAAATTTTTTTATTATTATTTTTTATGTTAAGCTTTTCATTTTTATATAATTTTGGTAATTTTTTTATAGATGTCACCTCTATAAAATTTATGTGTTTTTTTCATAAAAATACACATTTTTTGGTATAATAGTAAAAGAAATGGAGGTTTCTTATGAAATATAAAATAAACTATAACATTTTAATTCCTATTCTTATTTTGTCTATAATTAGTATTTTTACTATATATAGCTCTTTAACATATACCTCCCCTTCTCTTGGAAATTTAGCTTTTAAGCAGGCAATTTGGTATCTTGTTGGTTGGGGTCTTGTTTTTATCCTAATTCACTTAAAAAACGATTATTTATATCAGCATACTTGGTATTTATATATTATAGGAAATATTCTTTTATTATTTTTACTTTTTTTTGGAACTCCTATTAACAATAGTAGGTGTTGGTTTACTATTCCAGGGATTGGTAGTATACAACCAAGTGAATTTATGAAAATTTTTATAATGTTATCTCTTGCGACTATGATACATAATTTTAGAAATGATTATGATAATCCTACTATGTTAAATGAGTTTCTCTTTATTATAAAAACCTTTGTTATTGTTTTGATTCCATCTGTGTTAACATTTTTGCAGCCGGATACAGGTGCTGTTTTAATCTATTTTATTATTTATTTTTCAATGATGTTTATTAGTGGAATACATCTTCGTTGGTTTGTTTCAGCCTTTTTAATTATTGTGGGCCTCTTTGGTGGCATTTTATATTTGTATTATATGAAAGAGGAATTATTCATCAAATTGTTCGGAAGCTCTATTTATTATCGATTGGAGAGAATTTTTAATTGGAGCAAAGGTTCTGGCTTACAGTTAGAAAATGCTATTGCAGCAATTGGTTCTGCAGGATTATTTGGACACGGCTATAATCAAACTCCAATTTATTTTCCAGAATCATCAACTGATTTTATTTTCGCTGTATTTGCTAGTAACTTTGGATTAATTGGTGTTATTCTTTTATTATTACTTATTTTTTATTTAGATGTTGAAATTCTATCTTTATCGCAAAAAAAGATAGAAGATTCTGATAAATATATTATTGCAGGAATTCTAGGAATGCTTATTTTTCAGCAAGTCCAAAACATTGGAATGACAGTTGGTCTTTTACCTATCACTGGTATTACGCTTCCTTTTATTTCTTATGGTGGAAGTAGTCTATTATCATATATGTTATTGGTTGGGATATTATTAAATATATCCGTTAAGAAAAATCGCATTTATAAATACAAATAAAAAAAAACAGGATTAACGAATTCCTGTTTTTTCTTTAATATAATACTTTATATTATAGCGTGATTTAATTCCTGATAAAAATTATTTCACCGGTTTTTTAATAGCTCTTGTATTCGTTAGGTACTTGAGTTCTTATCAATCAGGGGTGTCCTTCCCCTTATAATCTTTTATTGTAGTATGTGATAAGATTTTATAAATACTCTAGATCATTAACCTCAATTTCTCCAGTTAATTTGAGTGGATATACTACTTACTTTTTAAAACAACCAATATGTCCGAGTTTTTCATATATATAATTATTATCAGTCTTATATATAACTTATCAGGAGTTTTCTTTCTCCAAAAAGATTATACTAAACTAGCCTTGATAAATTTTAATTTATAGAAAACAATTCTAATTATTACTTGTAATATTTTATTATTTATATACTAATTATTTTCATAATTAGTGATATTTAATAATGAAATATTTTTTACTAAATATTAATCATAACCTATAAATTCTCTCTAGCTTATACATTAATTATAACTTGTTATTTTTATATGTCAATCTATCTTTACTTATTTTTTAAGTATTTTTTTTTGTTTTACATTTTCTTTACACTAATAAACTATAATATATTCTTTTAGTTTTTTTCCAATTGTTTTTATATCTCTTTCTGCCGCCACTTTATATGCCTCATTTCCTAAATATGGTAGCTCGTCATTCAGTATTTTTTTTATTTTCTCTTCAAATTCATCTATATCTTTAGCCTTATATACATTTTTTCCATCTTCTAGCCATTCTGAAAAGACAGGAATATCTCGTATTAAGGCTTTTGTTTTACAGGCACATGCTTCTATTATTGGGATTCCTTCTGTTTCTTCTAATGTAGGGAATAAGTATAAGTCACATCCATTCATTGCTTCTACTATTCTTTTTTGTTCTACATAACCAGCAAATGTTAAATTATCTAATTTTGTTCGAACAGCTTTTTTTACATCGCTTGTTGCGATAGAAAGAGGGCTTGATCCAAACCAAATAAATTTATACTCTGGTAAACGTTTTGCTAAATTAACAAAATCAACGATTCCTTTTCTCCTACTATATAAACCAATTCCAATTATTACTTTATCTTTTTCTGTGTAGTTATATCTTTTTCTGAAATTTTCTCTATCGTTTTTATTTTGTTTAAATAAATCTAATTCAATGCCATTTGATAAAGCAACTATCTTTTTATTCTCTAATCCCTTATAACCTTCTAATAATCTTTTTGAATATGGGGTTGGAGTTATTATAATATCTCCTAGAGAATAACATTTTATTAATATTTTTTTGAATATTTTTGAAGTTTGTCTTCCAAAAATAAATCCATCTTTATAGTCTTCTTCTGTTGAATGAGCATGATAAACTATTTTTTTTCCTTGTTTTTTTGCTTTTTTTGCAAGACGATATGATTTTAAAAAGTATGTATTAATATGTAATATATCATAATCATCGCTTGGATTGGTTGTATATTTTATTCCCACTTCATCAAGTGCTTTCATTTGATGCTTTATTGCTTTACCAAATCCACTTTTTCCAATTGTTTTTTCGCCTTCTGTATATAATAAAACTTTCATATAATCCTCAATTCTTAGACTTTTGTTAAATCTACTCCGTTTTGCCATCCCCAACCAATATAACCTTGATGTCCATGACAGTTTGCTTTTTGTTTAGATGCCCAGTCATCCAAGTCTTGGACACCTCCTTGATCAGCAACTTTGCCATCTCCTATGTAAATTGCTACATGTCCATATGGATTGTTATTTCCACCTTCTGTTGGCCAACCAGATGCATATACCATTGCACCTTTAGGAATATTATCTTTGTCGGTTGATACTCCATATTTTTCCCAAGCTGTATAAGCATCAGGTTGTAATTCTCTATCTATTCCAGTAGCTTTTTCCCATGTTTTTTCAGCCCATGCTTCACACATATTATCATAGCCCCCACCTGCTCTTTGGGCTGCTATATCAGCAACACTTTGCATCTTTTCATTCGTTTCGGTTGCACTATATGTATTAGTTGATTCATATGATGTAGAAACGTTTCCGGAGAAAGATGTTGCATCAATAGTTCCACTACTTGCTATTTCTAATTCACTATTTATTTCGTTTTTTAATCGTTCTAATTCTTGTTTATAATTTGAAATATTGTTACTATATTCATTTTTTTTATGGTCAGTAGTAGCATTATTATAATTTTGCTCCGCTTTTCTTAAACTCTCTTTTACCAACTCATATTGTTCGTATAAGGTACATGCTTCTGCAAATGCGGTCATTTCTTTTGATATTATTTCATCACCTTCATTAGCAAAGCTTTCTCCTATATTCGTTAAATTATCATATGATGGTCCTTGCCAAACAGAAGATAAATTATGTATTTCATTTTTGTATTTTTCCATTGCTTGTTTTAAATTATCTAAATCAGAACTTACTTTTCCCGCTGTTTCCATGTAGCACCTACTTTCTTGTATCATTATTTTCATTTTAGCATTTTATTATTCAAAAATAAAGAAAAGTTTTCTATTTCTGTTCATTTTGCATTATAAAAATAGAGAAAATGGGAAAAAACACTTGAAATAAAAGTGTAAATCTTGTATAATTAGACATGTCAGTTGAATTTGTCTGCGTAGCTCAGCTGGATAGAGCAATCGCCTTCTAAGCGATCGGTCAGGCGTTCGAGTCGCCTCGCGGACACCATTTTGATAATAGAACTATTGTTAATCAATGGTTTTTTTTATAAATGTATTGATACTTTTTGTTTTCTATTTCAAATACTACCATATTAACATTATAGTTATCAAAAACTGAGTATGAAATAGTATTAAGTATTTTTTTTCTTGAATCTTCACAACTATCTTTCAAATATTCATTAAAGTTCAAAAACAAAACGTTTTCTTCTTCTCTATAGCTTAATAGTTTTATTTTTTCTGGTATATAACTGATTAAATCTTTTTTAGTCTTTTTTAATTCATCTACTATTATTTCTATTTTTTCTCTTTTATCATTTAAATATTTTGTTATTGGAACATAATAATTATTTGTATCATCTAAATAGTATATTACTACTTTATTACTGTCTTTTATACTGTTTAATAAATATTCGTTATTAATACCAATGTTTTTAGAAAGTTTTGTATAATTTTTCCAAGGGATTTTTTCTATTAAAAAAGAAATATAATTAATATCTTCTAGTTCTAAAAGCGAGTATGTTATTCCTGTTATTAATTGTTTTTCATTTGATACATTTTTTATATCTTTTGAAAAATTTAATATTAAGTGATTATCTTCTAATTTATAACTAAGTAATTTTGTTTTACTTGGTATATATCCTTTTAATTCATTATTATTTTTTTTTATTTTTAGATTGTCAATTATTATTTCTATTTTATCTTTTAATTGATTACTATCTATAAATATATTTTTTTTTACTAGGAAATTTTTATTATTTATTAAATAGATTGTATCTGTATTTATATTTGTTATGTCATTTATTTCGAGATTAGTTTGAATTTCATTTTTTTTATTTGTTAATTTAGGAATAGAAGAAGTAGTTATTATTGTGTAAATTAAAATAAACGTTATTAATAATTTTCTTATTGCTTTTTTTCTTAACATAAATTCACCTATTTCATTATATGAAAAAACGTACTATTCTAGTACGCTATATGAATAATTCTTTTAGCTTAATTAGTTCTACTACAGCACTTGCTCTTCCGTTTACTCCTAATTTTTGCATGACATTTGAAATATGATTACGAACTGTTTTTTCACTTATTTTTAGTTTTGCAGCAATTTCTTTTGTTGTGTAGTTTTCAATTAATAAACTAAAGATTTCTTTTTCTCTTGGAGTTAAAATATTATTCATTATCTATCACCTAAAATATTGTATGATAGAAAAAAACTTTGTTGTAGGATTTTACCTACTATTTTTTTTGGAATTTTACTGTAATATCTAATTTATTATCATACTCTTTTTGAATTAATCTCATTATATTGTTTGCTATAGTAGAATCGTGTTTATCTGAGACACAAACTGCATTAACATTGTTATTTTCTATTTTAATAAAACAATCAATTTTATATTCTTTTTTTATTTTTTTCTCTATTTTTTCTTCTGTTCCTTGTACTTCATTTAAATATTTTAACTCTTCATATACATTATTTTTTTCTTCATTTGAAAGAGTATCTTTTGTTAGTTTTTCTTGCAATCCATCCATTTTTTCTTGACGTTCTTCTTGTAAGTTTACTCTCATAGCAACAAGTGGGCTTTCTTCTTTTACTTCATTTATTACTTTTTGTTTACTTGTTTTTATTTTGTCAGTTTCTTCCGCAACTTTTTCTAATAGACTATTTGGCATCGTAATATAGTATGCTCCTAGAATTAATATTAGGCTAAAAAGGGTCAAAAACCATAGATTTTGTTTGTTCATTTTATGTCTCCTCCATTCAGTAAAATATATGAAAAAAACAAATAGATTATTCCATCTACTTGTTTATTATTTTTTCTACTGCTTTCATTAAACCAATTTTTCCATAAGGGTAAGTAAGGGATCCTTGCATATACGCTATATAAGGTTCACGAATTGGTCCATCGCAAGATAGTTCAATAGAAGAACCTTGAGTAAAAGAACCACTTGCCATTACTACTTTATCAGAATATCCTGGCATATCCCATGCTTCAACAATTGCATTTGAGTCAATTGCTGATCCTTCTTGTATTCCTCTTGTAAATTCAATTAATTTATTTGGATCTTTAAAAATAATGTTCTGGACAATATCTACTCTTTCTTCATTATATTTTGGTTCAACATCATACCCTAACTCTTCTAATACTTTGCTTGCTAAAACTGCTGTTTTTAAGGCAGAGGCCACTACGGATGGAGCCATATATATGCCTTGAAGAAATTGTTTATTTATTCCCAAAGTCGGCCCAACTTCTCTTCCTTCTCCAGGGAGCGTTAACCTTTCTGCACAAAGCTCTACTAAATCATGCCTTCCAGCGATATAAGCACCATTTGGAGCAATTCCTCCACCTAAATTTTTTATTAGAGATCCTACAATAACATCTGCTCCTACGCTAGTTGGTTCACTGCTTGATACGAATTCACAATAACAATTATCAACCATTATTATGATATTATTATCTATTTCTTTTATTATTTTTATTACTTTTCCAAGTTTTTCTAAAGATAGACTTTTTCTTTCTGAATATCCTTTACTTCTTTGTATTTCAACTACTTTAACTTTATTATTTTCTAAATAGTCTTTTATTTTGTCATAATCAAAATCATCATTTACTAAATCTATTTGTTCATATTTTATTCCAAAACTTTTTAATGAACTTTTGTTTTCCTTAATTCCAATTACTTCATCTAGAGTATCATATGGCTTTCCACTAATACTTAACAAAGTATCATTTGGTCTTAAAAGCGCAAACAAGCATACTGTTAAGGCATGAGAACCTGAAATAAATTGACTTCTTACAATAGCATCTTCTGCCCCTAATATTTCTTTAAAAATATTTTCAATTGTCTCTCTTCCTAAATCATTATATCCATATCCTGTAGTAGAGTTAAAAGAAGACTCTGTCACTTGGTTTTTATGAAAACTTGATAATACTTTTAAACTATTATATTCACAGGCTTCATCAATCTTATCGAATTCTTCCCTACATTTTTTTTCACATTTATCTATTAATTCAACTGTTTTTTGACTGATTCCTAATGTATTATACATATAATTACCCTCTCTTTAATCATTATATTTTCCACCATCAACTCGAATGATAGTATCATTTATGTAACTTGCTTTATTACTTGCTAAAAAGAGAACTACTTTGGCGATTTCTTCTGGTGTTGCAAATCTTCCAAGTAATATTTTTTTTCTTTCTTTTTCTATTTGATCTATACTTAAATCTTTATTCATACCTGTTTTCGTCCATCCTGGACAAATACAATTAACATTTATAAATGGAGCAAAACTTCTAGCAAAGTTATGTGTTAAGGAAATTACTCCAGCTTTTGATGCATCATAATCACAACTTTCTGGATAGTATGTATCTATTGCATTTGTAGATGAAATATTTATAATTTTCCCTTTTTTATTTTCTAACATAATTTTCCCTGCATATTTAGAACATAAATAAGTTCCAATTAAGTTTACATCTAATATTCTTTTAAATTCTTTAATATTCTTATCTAAAATTAAACTGTCTCTAGATATTCCTGCATTGTTTACTAAAATATCTATTGTTCCAAAGGTGTCTACTACTGTATTCATCATTTCTTCTACTTCTTCTTCTTTTGAAATATCACATTTTATACATAGGGTATCTACATTATAATTTTCTTTAATGTATTTTTCTAATTCTTTTGCTTCTTCTTCATGATGACAATAATTAATAACAACATTTATTCCGGATTTAGCAAATTCTTCAATACAACTTGCTCCTATTCCTCTATTGCTTCCTGTTACTAATACAACCATTTTTATTCTCCTTCCAAACTTCCAAAATAATTATTAAGGAACAAATATAGTTCTTCATTACTAGGATTTACTAATGAAACTTTTAATTCTTTTTCAGATATTATCAATAAACTTGGTATTTCTAAATCTTTTTCTTCTATTATTAGTTTTTCTTTTACTTTTTTTATTTCATTATTATTAGATATTTTTATATAATCAATATTATTTTCATCTAATATATTTTTTATTTGTACACAATTAGAACATTTATTATCTGTTATTAAGATAAGAAAAGTATCATTATTATTAATTTTCTTTATAATATTAGATTCTCCTAATTGATATTTATTCCGATAAATAATTATCATTAATGTAATGCCTATTACTAGTAATAATAATGTACAACCTATCTTTTTAATAAGGCTTATTAATTCTGGATCGTTCACTATAAAACCACCTTTTCTTTTTTTATTTTACTATAAATTATAAAAATAGAAAAGAATATCTATTTGATATTCTTATAGTCTTTCTATTTTTATAAATACTTCTTCATCATTAAGTAAGTATTTTTCAGTAAGATTTTCATCTTTTTCTAGTTTTTCTCCTAGTACTTCGTTCATTATATATTTTTTATATTTTTCAAACATTTTCTCTATTTGATCTGATCCATTATAGTAAACATTAATATGATCTGTGATGATAAAGTCTGCGTCTTTTCTTAGAGATTGTACTTTTCTTACAAATTCACGAGCTAGTCCTTCTAGTATAAGATCTTCTGTCAATTCTGTTTCTAATACAACAATTGTTTTACTATTGCTTGTTGATGCATATCCTTCTTTTTGCTTAATTGAAATTAAGGTGTTTTCTTCTGTTAGTTCAAAGTCTTCTCCAGCTAGTTTTATTTTTAGACCTTTTTCTTTTATTTTACTTATTTCATTTGATGTTAATTTTGATAATATTTCTTGTAATTCTTTTATTTTAGGTCCTAGAGTTTTTCCTAATACTTGGAAATTTGGTTTTACTATATATTCTAGATACTCTGTCATATTCTTTTTAAATTGTACTTCTTTTACATTTAATTCTTCTTTAATTACAGGTAATAAATCTCCTATAATCATTTCATCACTTTTTGGTAATATTAAGCTTTGAATAGGTTGACGTACTTTAATATTAACTTCTTCTCTAGCAAATCTACCTAGTGAACAAATATCTCTTACTAAATCCATTCTTTCTTCTACTACTTCATCTATTAAGTCTTCATTTTCTACTGGGAAATCTTCTAGATGAACTGATTTATTATTTGTTAGTTTTTGATAGATTTCTTCTGTTAAAAATGGAGTAATTGGAGCACATAATTTAGATAAAACAACAAGAGACTCATACATGGTCAAATAAACAGCTTTTTTACTTTCAGTTAACTCTGAATCCCAAAATCTTCTTCTATTACTTCTAATGTACCAATTTGATAAATCATCGTTTAAGAATGGAACTATTAGCTTACAAACTTTATTTAAATCATATTCTGCAAAAGCTTCTCTTACATTTTTTATTAATTTATTCAATTTAGATATTAACCATCTGTCTATTAGCTCTCTATCTTTTACAGGTATATTATATTCTCTTGGATCGATATGATCTGCATTAGCATACATTTCAAAGAAAGAATATGCATTTTTAAAAGTAGAAATATATTTTGAATAGATTTCTTTTAATCCTTCTACATCAAATTTTAATGGAGTCCATACAGGGGATGTATGTAACATATAAAATCTTACTGTATCTGCTCCATATTCTTCCATTATTTCGAATGGAGAAATTGCATTTCCTCTTGATTTATGCATTTTTTGTCCATATTTATCTAATAGTAAATCATTTACTAATACATTCTTATAAGATGATTTTCCAGTTACAAACATAGAAACAACTAATAAGGAATAGAACCATCCTCTAGTTTGATCGATACCTTCGGCTATGAAATCTGCTGGGAATTGTTCTTCAAATAATTTTTTATTTTCAAATGGATAATGGTATTGAGCAAATGGCATTGATCCAGAATCAAACCAACAGTCCATTACATCTTTTACTCTTGTCATTTCTTTTCCACATTTTGGGCATTTGATATGAACGTCATCTACAAAAGGACGGTGTAATTCAATATTTTCATCAATTTTTTCGATTGCTTTTTCTACTAATTCTTTTCTTGAACCAATCATGATATCTTCTCCACATTCACATCTCCATAAAGGAATTGGAGTTCCCCAATATCTATTTCTTGAGATTGCCCAATCATTCATATTTTCTAGCCAGTTTCCAAAGCGCTTTTCTCCTACATAGTCTGGATACCAATGGATTTTTTTATTTTCTTCTATTATCTCATTTTGTTTTGCAGTAGTCTTAATATATAAAGATGGTTTTGAATAATATACAAGCGGAGTGTTACATCTCCAACAATGTGGATAATCGTGATTCATTTTTTGTTTTTTAAATAATTTATCATTTTGTTGTAGATATTTTATGATTTCTATTTCTAATTCAGAATCAACTACTAACCTTCCTTTCCATGGTCCTTCTGTATAGCAACCATCTTCTCCTACTGGATTAAGCATGGCTAAATCATATTTCATTCCTACTTCATAGTCATCTTGTCCAAATGCAGGAGCGATATGTACAATTCCTGTTCCATCATCCATTGTTACATAATCAGCACATGTAACAATAAATTTCTTTTTATTTTCTGGAATATTTAGAATTGGCATTAATTGCTCATATTCACGATATTCTAAGTCTTTTCCTTTATATTCTTCTACTACTTCATAGTCATCTCCTAGTATTTTATTTGCTAGGGCTTTAGCTACTATAAAGTTATATCCTTTTGATAAGCATTTTACATATGTTTCTTTTGGATTTACACATAAAGCTATATTTGACATTAATGTCCATGGAGTTGTAGTCCATACTAGGTAATAAGTATTATCTTCATCTGTTGCTTTAAATGGTACATAAACAGTATTTACTGATATTTCTTTATATCCTTGCGCAACTTCATGAGAAGCTAGTCCTGTTCCACATCGTGGACACCATGGTACAATTTTTAGTCCATCATATATATATCCATCATCAAATATCTTTTTTAGTATCCACCATTCTGTTTCAATATAATTATTATCATATGTTACATAAGGATGCTCTAAATCTATGAATTGTCCCATTTCTTTTGTAAATTTTGTAAAGTATTCCTCATTTTTCCAAACGCTTTCTCGACATTTTTGGTTAAATTCTTTTATTCCATACTTTTCAATATCACCTTTACCATTAAAACCTAACTCTTTTTCTACTTGAACTTCTACTGGTAATCCGTGTGTATCCCAGCCTACTTTTCTTAATACTCGATATCCTTGCATTGTTTTGTATTTACAAATAGAATCTTTTATAAGTTTAGCCATCATGTGATGAATTCCAGGCATTCCATTCGCGGTTGCAGGTCCATCATAGAAAACATAATTCTCATTTTCTTTTCTATTCTTGATACTCTTTTCAAATGTTTTATTTTTTTCCCAAAAATCACTATATTTTTTTTCTATTTCATTTATTTTTCCTTGTTCTATTTTTTTAAATTTCATATTACCACTCCTAACTAAATATAACATAACTATAATATATGAAAAATAGTACTAAAAAAAGTATCCCCTCTTTTCTACTTATTCTATAGTCTTTAAATGAAAACATAAATAGAATAATTGCAGAAATTATCATTACTAATAAATCGATATAGCTAAAACTAATAATACCTATTCCACCCAATAAAGCAACTGGAATTCCTACTACTACGCCAATATTAAAAATATTACTTCCTACTACATTTCCTATCGCTATATCATATTCTCCTTTTTTTGTTGCTGTTAAACTGGTTACTAATTCTGGAAGAGATGTTCCTAAAGCAATAATTGTAAGTGATATTAATCTTTCACTTATCCCCATTATTTTAGCAAGAATTACTGCTGAATCAACAACTAAATTACTTCCTAAAATAATTCCTAGTAAACCAATAATTGTAAAAGCTACTGACTTTTTCATTGATAAAACTTCTGTACTTTCATCTTGTATTTTTTTTCTTGACATAGATATTAAATAATAAATAAATACTCCAAAGAACAATATTAGAATAATTCCATCTGATCTTGTAAATGTATTTTTTATTTTAATATCAAACAAATTATCTGATAATAATACTGCAAATAATATAGTTATTAACATTGTTATTGGTAATTCTTTTTTCACAGTATTATTATTTACAGTTAAAGTATGAACTAAAGAACTTAATCCTAGGATTAATAATATATTTAAAATATTACTTCCAATAACATTTCCTAGTACAATGTCTCCGCTCTTTGAAAGTAGAGATTTTATACTTACTGCAAATTCTGGAGCACTTGTTCCAAATGCAACAATTGTTAGACCAACTAACATTTTAGAAACTTTGAAATTTTCTGCTATACCACTTGCACCATCTACAAAGAAATCAGCTCCCTTAATTAGAATAATAAATCCTAATACTAGTAGTAATAAATTAATTAGCATAATAATCTCCCTTTTTATTTTATGATAAAAATAAATAAAAAAGAACTTCACCTCTAAGGACGAAATTCTCGTGGTACCACCTTATTTTATAAGAAAATCTTATCTCTTAACTATAACGCGTTACCGTATTTATCTTATCCATAAATCGCAACTTGAAAGTGATTTGAATAGTTCTTTCTAACTTGTTTTCACCACACACAAGCTCTCTAAATAGTCTGAAATATTCCGTCTTTCGCACATGCTTTCGATTCATAATATAACATATTTTATTCTTGTTTACAACAAATTTCAAAAAAAAAATAATGGAAAACCCATTATTCTAGTTCTAATAATTCAATTTCTTCCACAACAGCTAATTGTTGTTCAACAATAGATTTTAGTTTTCGTTTAAAGATTCTCATATTTCGTTCTAACATATCTGTATTATTTTCTATTTTTTCTGCCCGTATCAAGGCTTCATTTACTATTCTTGAGGCATTTGATTTAGCATCATTTATGATTATTTCTCTTTCATCTCGAGCCATTTTTTTTATATTATCACTAGTCTCTTCTGCTTTTAATAGAGAATTCTTTAAAGACTCTTCCATTGCTTTATACTTTTCTAATTCTTTTTTTAAATCTTCAATTTCTTTGTTTTGCTTTTTTACCCTAGTGATAATTGCTTCCGTTTCTCTTATGACTTCTCCGACAAACTGGTTTACTTCTTTTTTATTGTAACCATTTTCTTCATAATTAAATTTTTCCATTCTATCACCTCAAGAATAGGCAGTTTATTTTTTAAAAAAAGTCATCTTCTTCATCTTCTTTAGCATCTTTTTTTCCTCTAGTATTATTTTGCTTATTATTCATGCTATCTTCACTTATTGTTCCTTCAACATTTACATTATTAGGTGTACATAAGAATATTCCTCCACCTAGTTTTTGTAAATCTCCTCCTATAGCATATATTGTTCCATATAAGAAATCTACAATTCTTTTTGCTTGATCAGGGGTTACTCTTTTTAAATTTACAACAACAGCACTTCTATTTTTTAAATAATCTGCGATTTGTTGACTTTCTGAATAAGCCCGTGGCTCTAACAACATCATTTTAGAGCCTGCAATTCCATTTTGTGCATGATATTCTTCTTTCGAGGTGCTGTAATAATTTTCATCAGTATTTGTATCTTGTTGTGTTGTATCCTCTCCTCCAAAAAAACCTTTCAATTTATCTTTCATAATTAATTCCTCCGTTTATTATTATACTTTTTTATCTTACTGTTAATATTTTAACATACTTTTTTTGAAAGAAAAAGACTAAATTATAAAATGAACAAAAAAACATAGATTTTTAATCTATGTTTTTTAAAGATTAAAGCTCATGACTTCTTTAATCTGGTTTGTCGAAGAAAATATCTAACTAGCTAGATTAAATATTCACTTCCTAAGTTTCCTTCTTAGGCTACAATATTGTAATTATCAATAGTATTAAAAGCTCACTACGTACTTTCTTTTTTTATTAGTAATTTATAATTATCCAATAAATGGCTAGATATTACTTTAAAAAGATACGTAATCTTTTTTAAAATGTTGACCCCTTATTTTGAACAGATTTTTCTATTCAAACCTTAAACTCTTATTTTAAGAACTATTTCTTTCTTAAATATTTAGCTTTATAAAGCTATTATCTTAGTAATATTAATTATTCTAAGCATTGAGTTCTTACTTTTATTATATATGTAATATAATAAAATATTAGGGCTTCATTTTTATAGATACGTAATCTATAAAACAATTATCTTTTTTGCCACGAAAGTTTTATCTGATATTATTTTAATAAGATGTGTAATCTTACTAAACTTTGGTTTTTAATTATTTATAAATAAACTATTAGTTTATAGAATTTTTTCTATTACATAGTAATTCGTAATTTTCTAAGTACTAATTAATTATATTAAATAAAACAATTAAAAACTTTATTTTTATAGATACGTAATCTATAAAACATTTATCTTTTCTATAATAGTGAATGTATCATTGTTGGATTGTCCAACAATACTTTTCTCTACTATTGATGTATTCATTATAATTTATTATTCTTTTGTTGTCTAGTTGTTTTTATTGTTTTTTTTGCATTTTACATTTTTTTACACATTGTTTCCCGGAACAATATATTCTTGTGTAGGTTGATTAGCAGTATTATTTTGCTGATTAAAACCGGTGGAAATCATTGATGCTGTTGGCAAATTAGATTGGTCAACATTTTGAATAGGTGCTTGAGTAACTATACTTTGTTGAGAAAACATCATATTCTGACTAGAACCTAAAACCTGTACATTCTGACTGTCAACTGGTTGCATTGGTCTTACTTCTTGATATATACTTTGGGGATTTATATTAGTTTGAGTTTGTTGAATATTTGTAGTATTCATTTCTTTTTTTGGTTCTTGATACCATACTTTTTCCAAGTCAACATTATTTGATAATGGTCTTGGATCTGGCAAGTCTACATACATAATTGTTGGAACTTTAAAAGCTGAGCCAAAGGCAATACAATTTCCTGGCTTTAAATTTTTTAATTGTAAAACTACTTCTGAAGATATATTAGGTACCATTTCTTTTATATATGCTAAATCAACGGGGTGAATTGTTCTTAATATCAAAAAATTAGCACATTGTGAAATACAGGTATCAGAAAGTTCACTTGGTCTTTGTGTAATTAAAGCTAAAAATACTCCATATTTTCTTCCTTCTTTTGAAATTCTTTCAAATATGTTATATCCCAATAATTCTATATCCTTATCATGTTGGACATAACGATGGGCCTCTTCTATTATTATATGGAATGCCCTACTTCCTCTTGGTTTTGTTGTACTTGCTTTTGTAAACAACATTCTAGAGAGTATTTTCGTTATTACTTTGGCAATTCTATCATCTATATAATTTATGTTAAAGTTTACAATTTGAACTTTATTATTATTTTGGTCAACTAGTAAAGATTCAATAAATTCATCTTTTGTTACATATTTTGGGTAAGAAAAATAATATCTATTGTCACCAGTTGCTAAAGTATGAAGTCTTACACTCATAACATTAGCCGTATCAAATACACGATCACTTTTTAAAATTCCTTCACTAATTAAGGCAAATTCCATTGCTGATTCCAAATCATTTAATGAATAAAATCTATTTAGTTCTTCTTCAGGAACATCTATTGTCTCTTCAATTATATAGCTTCTTACAAATTCCACAACTAATTCCATTTCTTGCATTTTTTTTGTTTTGTCTACATATAAGCATTGTTTAAATGTTCTTGTATATCCTGGTTGAACTATTAAACTATCTAAATTTAGAGTTGGTGTGTTAAATTTTGTTAAAACTCCTATTACTTGGTCCCTTATTTTTGTAGATTCATTACCACTTAAGAGGATATCTTGAAGAGCTCTTGCAATTATATCATTCTTTCTTTTTATAACGTTTTCACTGCTTCCAGTTAATATTGGAACTAATTTTAATGTTTTTTCAATTATTGGTAATTGGGTCGGAGAAGTAGCATCTAATAGTAAGGCTAAATCGTCTACATCCAATAGCCATATTGGAATTCTTAGTATCTCAGTGTCTGGGTCAATTATATTTGTTGTATAGGTTTTATAATTAAGTGCTTGATTTTTATCATGAAGTTTTTCAAAAGCATGGGTATATTCTCCATAGGCGTCAAAAAAGAATAATGCTGAATTATAAGGCGGGGTTGGTCCACTAGTAAATAATTTTTGAAGAATTGATGCAGTGGTGCAACTTTTTCCTGCTCCTGAATTTCCTAAAATTGAAAAATGACTGTTAAAGAATTCATTAATATTTACATTAATTTTATAGCCTTCGTATACATTACTAGTTCCAAAATTTGTAAATCCTATTTTAATTTCTTGTTTTCCATATAATAATTCCAACTCTTCCTCTTTTATCAAACGTACTATTGATTTAAATGCAGGTTTTACGCTGGATCCTGGTGTAAAAGAATTGTCTTTTATCTCCCCAACAATATTAGCAGTCATTTTCTGCTGATTAACATTTACAATTTCAGCAACTACTTTTCTTGATGTTCCATCTTCAAAAATTAGATGTAAATTTACTAAATTTGGTTGTTCATTAATATTAATATTTAATTTAATTGTTACACTATTATCAATTATTTCTTCGATTGTCCCTAGCATCTTTTCACCCTCTATTCTTTTTTAGTATAACATAATCATTTTTATTTTTAAAGAAGAATTCATTTTAAATTTTATAACTTCTATTCTAAACTTAAACTGGAATTATTTATAAAGCAGATTTACACTTAAATTAATTTACTTTACATATAAAAAAGTCCAAGTAAATCGTCTATAATTAAATTA
>Ga0256404_1003472_pt1 | contig 31984 bp, 21 predicted proteins | sample RumenRJG_01DNA_FD_185990 | JGI IMG/M metagenome (GOLD analysis project Ga0256404, IMG submission 185990) | Bovine rumen microbial communities from Lethbridge, Alberta, Canada - RJG_01 | ecosystem: Host-associated > Mammals > Digestive system > Stomach > Rumen | place: Canada: Alberta | collected...
GGCGTACTGATAAACGTAGTAGCTGCGGTAGAAGTGGGGGATTCTGGCCCATTCGTACTGGATGAGATCGTCGTGCTCCAGCGCCGGTCCGAAGTACCGCGTGTTCAGCTCGTCATATGTCCGGTTCAGCCATTCCGGTGTCAGACTGCCGCCATCTTCAACATAACGGTGCGCACTGTGCTCGAACTCCGCGAACATGGTCTGGCGGAACAGAGTAGTGCGGAAAGCTTCGATATACATGTTCAGCACATAGGCGCGCATCTGCGGGTCCTCTGCGGTATTCAGCAGGTGACGCATCAGCAGAGACTCGTTTACGGTGGAAGCGACCTCGGCGGTGAAAATAGAGTGATCGCCGTAGACATACGGCTGGGTCTGCCGGGTATAGAAGGAATTCATGGAATGTCCCATCTCGTGAACCAGCGTAAATACGTCTTCCAGCCGGTTGTCGTAGTTCATCAGCACATAGGGTGCAGAGTCGTAGGAACCGAAGCTGTATGCGCCGGATGTCTTTCCCTGGTTTTCGTAGCGGTCGATCCAGCGGTCATCAATTCCCTTCTGAAACTGGCGCAGATAATCTTCGCCCAGCGGAGCAAGACCTTCCATGGCAATGCGGACGGCCTCCTCAAAGGGAATGTTCTTTTCCGGCAGCTGAATCAGCGGAACATAGACATCATACATTTTCAGTTCGTCGACGCCCAGAAGATCCCGGCGGATCCGGATGTAGTCGTGGAGGGCGGGAAGCGCCTCATTGACCGTTTCTACCAGATTGTCATAGACGGCTTCGGGAATGTTTCCGCCGGACAGGGCGGAGGCCCGGGAGGAGCTGTAACGGCGAATCCGGCTGACGATGGCGTCAGTCTTCACGTTAGTGCTGTAATTGGATGCCAGCGTGTTGATCAGGGACCTGTAGGTCTCATAGCAGGCGGTGTAGGCCTCTTTCCGGACATCCCGGTTGTAGGAGCGCATGAAGTTGATATAGTTTCCGTGGGTAAGTTCCGTCTCTTCGCCGTTTTCATCGTGAATTGAGCCGAATTTCAGGTCGGCGTCGTTCAGCATGGTGAAGAGGCTGTTCGAGGAACCGAGAACTTCACCGAGCTGTGCCATCAGATTCTCCGCTTCGGTGGAGAGGACGTGCTCCTTTTCGCGCAGGGTGCTGCGGAGCAGATGGCCATATACTTTGAGACGGGGCTCCTCATCCATAAACTGAAGGATACGGTCTTCCGGAATGGAAATGATCTCCGGGGTCACAAAGCTCAGGGCGGCTGAGACGCGGGAGATAGTCTGCATTGCCTTGTCCAGCATGGCCTGCTGCCGGGAATCGCGGTTGTCCTCGTCCAGCTTCATCCGCGCGTAGACAAAGGCTTTTTCCAGTGTCTGTCCGATCCGGTCGCTTTCCTCCAGCGCGTCCGCCAGAGTTGCCGGGGAATCTCCCAGATGTCCCCGGAACCGGTCATAGCCGCCGGCGCCGGAAAGTGCGGCGTCGATATCTCGGTTCCACTCCTCTTCAGAGGTGTACATGGCCTCCAGATTCCATTTATGTTCCGGAGCGATTTCCTCACGGGTTCGTAATTTTTTGTTTCCCATTTTGTCCTCCTGTTGTATAATAAACAATAGTATATCATAAATCGGAAAGGAATTACAGATGGATAACAGACCGATCGGCTTCTTTGACTCGGGAATCGGAGGGCTGACAAGCATACCGTATATCATGAGGAGGCTTCCGGAAGAACGTATTATTTTTTTTGGAGATACGGCTCGGACTCCGTATGGCTCCAAGTCGAATGAAACCATTCGCCAGTTCACGATGCAGATCGGGGATTTTCTTGCCCGGAAGGGTGTTAAGATGATGGTCATCGCCTGTAACACCATCAGCTCCACCTGTATAGGGGAGCTTCAGAAGGCCTATCCGGAGATTCCGGTGATCGGGGTCATTGCGCCTACCGCCCATGTGGTTGCGAGGGACTGTAGTCCTTCGGATCATATCGGAATTCTGGCGACCCGGGCGACTGTGCGCAGCGGTGCTTATGTGGAGCAGATCCGGGAGAAGAATCCGCAGATGCGTCATCTGTATGCAAAGGCCTGCCCTGCCTTTGTTCCGCTGATTGAAGAGGGGATAATTGAAAATGAGATTATGGATCTGACGATCCGATATTATCTGGATGATTTTATGGAGGAGCATCAGATCGACACTCTGGTGCTGGGCTGCACGCATTATCCGCTGATCGCGGGACGCCTGCAGCGGATTTACCCGGGGGTGCGCATCGTCAGCTCCTCGCAGGAGGCGGCGACTGCGGTCTCCATCGAGCTGGAGAAACGGGACATGCTTGCCGATCGGCGACAGGGAGAAAATGTGTTCTACGCAAGCGACCTTTCCGAGAATTTCGTGAATATGATCCAGCTGATTCTGGGCAGAGATCAGGAGGATCTGAACATCCGTTTCAAGAACCTGGACCTTTGATTGGAGGCAGAGATGAACAGAGAAGAATTTTATGATCTGCTGGACATCGATACCGGCGGAGATTTTCAGTATTTTGAGAATGTGGCAGAACTCTTCGAATCCTCGGAGGAAGTCAGTGACGACCTGATCTATGAGCTGCTGTCCGAATTGGATCTGGAACAGTTCGGCGAGCTTGTGGAGAATTATTTTGACCATATCGAAGACTGGATCCCGGACGGAGAGGTGGAGTTCTTCACGCTGATGACCAATATTGAACGAGTCATGCTCGGCATGATTCAGTCCCTGATCAACAACGATGAAGACGATGAAACCGACGAGACCCTGCTGCAGCTTGCCGATGAGATCGGCCGTTTCCGACAGTGGTACAGCGATACCGACAATGTGGAATGTATCAGCGACGCCACGGGAGAAAAGAACGTCCTCCCTGTGCGGGACGCGCTGGCGCTCAGCAAGGAGGAAAAACTCGGCGGAGCTGAATATACGTTTGATTTTTCTGACGCGCTGAATTATGAACTTGGAGATTTTGTCATGAGCTTCGCGGATCTCGCGGAGCTGGAGCAGTAGGAGGTCGCGCAGGCGTGTCAGGAACTACAGAGAAGAAACTGAACTTTGTCAGCGTGGCGGCGATGTATGTGGGCGTCATTATGGGCGCGGGTTTCGCATCGGGCAGGGAAACCTGGCAGTTCTTCGGGATTTTCGGGGACAAAGCCTTTTACGGCGTGGTAATCGCGGCCGCGGGTTTCGCGGCTATCGCCTACATGATCGGATATCTGGCGGTCCGCCTCAATACGAGAGATATGGGCAGGATTGTCTGCTTTATTGATAACCGGTACCTTTCCGAGGGGTTCGGTTATTTTATGGCGGTTTTTCTGTTTACTACGATTATTTCCATGACGGCGGCGGGGGGCTCCTTTCTGTATCAGCAGTTCGGCGTTCACCGGGCGATCGGCGGAGGAATCATCGCGATTCTGGTGGCGGCAACGATTCTGGGAGACTTCGATCGGATTTCCCGGCTGTTCCGGTATATCGTGCCGGTGCTGTTTGCGGTGGTCATCATATGCTGCGTCCTCGTGATTCTTTCGGATATGAAGCAGAGCGGAGCGACCGGGGGATTCAAACCCAGCAGAATGGCGCCTGACTGGCTGATCGCGGCGCCTCTCTATGTCGCATATAATATGATGGGGATGATTCCTATGGGAGCGACGGCGTCGCTGAACGCCAAAAGCCGGGGGCATGCTTTGTGGGGATCTTTGTTCGGCGGACTTCTGCTGGGGATGATGATTCTGGTGCTGGTGTTTGCGCTGCAGAAGGATATGGCATTTTCCGCCAGCCTGGATCTGCCGATGCTGGGATATTCAGTCCGGCTTTCGCCGGTTATCAATGTTTTGTACGGAAGCGTTCTGTACGTTTCCATCTATTCTGCAGCGACCAGTGTGTTCTACGGATTCACGACCAAACTGCCGGAGGGACCGCACCGGAGCAGGATTATTCTGATTTCAATTCTGATCGGATATCTGCTGGGATTGGTAGGCTTCCGGAACCTTGTCGCATATATGTATCCCATTGAAGGGTATTTCGGACTGGTGGTCATCTTCATGATCACGGTGAACTTTTTCAAAGTATTGCTTGGAGGGAAAAAGACAAGAAAGAAGGGCGTTCATGAACAATACGATTGATCCGCAGGAGCTGAAGCTGTATTATTCGTTTCCCGGATATGACCGGTTTGATTTTCCGGAAGGAATCTACCGGGTTACGGCGGGAATGGGCGGCGAGTCGCTGCTGATCTCCGGAGAAAAGTATGTGGCGCTTTACGATACGGGTATGGCGTATCCTCACCAGGCGCTGATCGGGAATATCCGGCGGGTACTTGCGAAACTGGGACGGGACAGAGTGGATATTATTTTGTTGTCGCATACGCATTACGATCATATCGGAGCGCTGCCGTACCTGCTGAAGGAATGGCCGGAGGCGGTCGTGGTTGCGGCGGACAAGGCGCGGTCGGTGTTCGCCAGTGAGGGCGCGCGCAGAACCATGAAGCGCCTGGGAGAGGTGGCCAGGGACAGCTTTTCGGACTCCTCGGAGCCTGTGATCACCGACGGTCTGCGGGTGGACTGGACGGTCGGAGACGGCTCCCGCATCGACATCGGAGGTAGGTGGCTGGATGTGTTGGAAACCGGAGGTCATACCGACTGCTCGCTGACCTATGTGCTGCAGCCGGACAGCATCATGTTTCTGTCCGAGAGCACCGGGATCATGCGGGGACAGGACGAGGTCCGCACCACGGTGCTGAAAAGCTTTCCAGATTCCATCGAGTCGGCGCGGAAATGTAAGGAATATCATCCGGAACGGATTATCGTGCCGCATTACGGCATCGTTCCGGAATTCTATACACAGAAGTATTTTGATGTCTATCTCCGGGAACTGAGGGGCGAAATAAACCTGGTTTGCGGACTGGCACAGCAGGGTATGAATGAAGAACAGATACTTGAACAGGTCGAACAGATCTACTGGTTCAAGGGAAGAGAATATTATCAGACGAAGGAGGCGTTCCGGCTGAACACCGGCATCTCTATCCGTCTGATTCTGAAAACCTACGGAAAGGACGGCATACCGACGGAATGAAGAAAATCGCATTTGCATTCGTTGCCATCGTCCTGGCGGCCTTTCTGCTGATCCTGACATTTACAGGGCTTCTGGGAACATATTTTGGAAAGAAAGCGGAGATCGTCAGTCTGATCGTGATCGCGGTCATCCTGCTGATTCTTCTGCTGCTGAACAATCGATCTGACAGGGGGAATGAGAATGATAAAGACGAGAACATTGAATAACGGAGTCCGGGTGGTCATGGAACACATGCCCTCGGTGCAGTCTGTTTCCATCGGCATCTGGGTCCACACCGGTGCGGTGAATGAAACAGATAAAAACGCGGGCGTATCTCACTTTGTAGAACACATGATGTTCAAGGGCACAGAACAGAGAACCGCGCGGCAGATTGCCGGTGATATTGACCGCATCGGCGGACAGATGAACGCATTTACCGGCAAGGAGGCGACCTGCTACTATGTGAAATCCGTCGCAGAAAATTATCGTAAGGCTGCCGATGTTCTGGTGGACATGCTGGAGCATTCTCTCTTCGATAAAACCGAGATGGATCGGGAACGCAGGGTCATCTGCGAGGAAATTAAAATGACCAGAGACACACCGGATGATCTGGCGCACGACACACTGATGGACGAGATTTTCAGGGGCGACAGTCTGGGCAATTCCATTCTGGGAACACCGACCTCCCTGAAACGTATTACCCGCAATGTAATCACGGACTACGTCAGAACTCATTATGTGAGGGAAAACATCGTTGTTTCCGTCGCCGGAAAATTTGACGAGGATGATTTCTGCGAATACTTCGAGAGCAGTTTTCAGACGCTGGGAAGGGAGTTGCCGGAGAACCGGATGAAGCGGGGCGAATACAGACCCTCGCTCCGATCGCTGAAAAAGGATATCCAGCAGTCTCACCTCTGTATGGGGGTTCGTACAATTCCTCTGGGAGATCAGGATCTGTACGCGGAGAGAATCATGAACAACCTCTTCGGCGGCAGCATGAGCTCCAGACTGTTTCAGAACATCCGGGAGCAGAAGGGCCTCGCCTATTCCGTCTGTTCCATGCTGGGAACATTCAGCACTGACGGATATATGGAGATTTACGCCGGCGTCAGCCATGAGAAGATCCGCGACGCTATTGAGGGAATCCGAGAGGAACTGCAGACGCTGAAGGATGCGCCGGTATCCGGAGAGGAACTGGAGTCCTCCAGAGAACAGATGAAATCGGGGTATGTTTTCAGTCAGGAGAGTACATCCTCGCGGATGATGGCCAACGGGAAAAACTTCATGCTCATCGGACGGGTTTTTGTTCCTGAAGAGGTAATCGAGGGATATAACAAAGTCACGGTCGAAGATATTGAGCGTCTGAAGCAGATGATCTGTGATCTCGACCGGTACTCGGCGGTCGTTGTCTCGGGAACGAGGGTCAATCTGCGGTCGATGATGGGACGTGCGTGATGAAGATAAAAATAATCAGCAGAAGCGGCAGGATCCCTGCTTATGAAACAGGCGGCGCGGCGGGGTTTGACATCCGGGCGCTGCTCGAACAGGATTTTGTTCTCCCTGCAGGAGAACGGGCGCTGGTTCCGACGGGACTTTATCTCGAACTTCCGCAGGGGTATGAGGCGCAGGTGCGCGCCCGGTCGGGACTGGCGATTCGTCACGGTATCGGTCTGGTCAACGGGGTAGGCACCGTGGACAGTGACTACCGCGGCGAGCTCTGCGTCCCTCTGATAAACTGGGGGGATCGGGATTTCGTGATCCACGACGGAGACCGGATTGCCCAGGTGGTGATCAGCAGGGTGGAACAGGTGGAATTTGAAGAGGTCGAAGTACTTTCGGATACCCGACGGGGCGGAGGAGGCTTCGGTCATACGGGGGTATAAGTATGCGGAAACGTGAAGAACTTGAGGAAAAAGAATTAAGGGAACTGTCACTGTTCGCCAGCAAGGCGGCGGTGAGCAGGGGACGTGCGGAGGAGGAGGAACCGTGTCCGTTCCGCACGTGTTTTCAGCGTGACAGGGATCGCATCATTCATTCCAAGGCGTTCCGGAGGCTGATGCACAAGACGCAGGTTTTTCTCTCTCCGGAGGGGGATCATTACCGGACGCGGCTGACGCACACGCTGGAGGTGACACAGGTGGCCCGGACGATTGCCCGGACGCTGAATCTGAATGAGGATCTTACGGAGGCCATCGCACTTGGGCATGATCTGGGGCATACTCCCTTCGGTCATAACGGTGAGAGCGTGCTGAACGCCATCTGCCCCGGAGGATTCCGTCACAACGAGCAGAGTCTGCGGGTAGTGGATGTGCTGGAATACCATAACGGAAGGCGGGGAATGAATCTCACCTTTGAAGTCCGCAACGGTATCCTCAATCATACCGGGAATCTTAAGGCAAAGACGCTGGAGGGGCAGATCGTCGGAATCAGCGACAGAATCGCCTATATCAACCACGACATCGATGACGCCATCCGCAGCGGTGTGATCCGGCAGAAAGATCTTCCGTCCGGCCCTATCGAACTGTTCGGAGAACGGCACGGCGACCGGATTGCCAACATGATTGAAAACGTGGTCATGAACAGCGACGGAAAAAACGAGATCGCCATGGACAGGGAGCATGCAGAGCAGCTGAATGTTCTGCGTGATTTCATGTTTAAAAACGTCTATAAAAGCAGATCGGTGAAGAAAGAGGAAGACCTTGCCAAGGTGGAGGTCGTCCTGACTTCCCTGTATAACTATTTTCTGTCGCATCCTGAGAAGATGCCGGACGATCTCCGGGAGTTGGGAAAGGATGAAGGAACGGAAATCGCCGTGAAGGATTATGTGGCGGGGATGACAGACCGGTACGCGGTGAGCCTGTACACGGACATTTTCGTCCCGGACATGACCTACGGATATCGAAAATGAACGCCGCGCGGGAGTGCGGAAGAAAGAGCCGGAATTCCCGCCGGCTTTTTTTGTTATCTGAAAAATGTAACATACGCGGTAAAAAAAGGAAATAAAAAATAGTCATTTTAGAGGAAAAAGGAACATTTTACGGAATAATACAGTATGAGTGTTTCATTTTCTGCAGGGTCAATTGAAAATCTGAAGAGCCGGGTCGATATAGTTGATGTGATCGGGCAGGTCGTTCCGCTGAAACGGGCGGGTTCCAACTATAAAGGGCTCTGTCCGTTCCACGGCGAGAAGACGCCCTCTTTTATGGTGTCGGAATCGAGGCAGTATTTTACCTGTTTCGGCTGCGGCGCAAAGGGTGATGTGATCGAGTTCGTAAAGCGGTACTATAACATGGATTTTGTAGAAGCCGTGGAGAAGCTGGCCCGGGATTACGGCGTGACGATGGAGACGCGAAACTACGATGATCACCGCGGAGAATATTATGAAATAAACCGCATGGCGGCGCAGTTCTTCTACGACGCGTTCACAAAGAAGGCGAACCGGGGGTACAGCTACATGGAAGGACGGGGAATCGCTCCGGCAACTCTGAAGAAGTTCGGAATCGGCTATGCAGATGGAGAGTGGGACAGCCTGTACCGGTTCATGGTGTCTCAGGGTGTAGAGGTGAAAAAACTTCAGGAGCTGGGTTTGGTTTCCACAAGTAAGGGTAAATGTTATGACAGATTCCGCAATCGCGTCATGTTTCCGATTATCAACACGAGCGGGAAGGTGATCGGATTCGGAGGAAGAGCCGTCAGCCCGGAGGACAACCCTAAATATCTGAATTCGCCGGAGAGCAGAATTTTCCAGAAAAAGAACAATCTGTACGGCCTGAACATATCCCGGAAGGCGGCGGGGGACGAGGGCTTTCTGATCCTTGTGGAAGGGTATATGGACGTCATCGCCCTCTATCAGAGCGGAGTACACAATGTCGCGGCGTCACTTGGGACGGCGCTTACGGAGAATCAGGCCAGACTGATTCATCGATATACAAAGGAAGTCGTGCTGAGTTATGACGCCGACCGGGCCGGACGGGCCGCTGCTCTGCGCGGAATTGAGATCCTCCGGAAGGAGGGCAGCAAGGTGAAGGTGCTTCACGTTACAGACGGAAAGGATCCGGACGAGTATGTGAAGAAGAACGGCCGGGATGCCTTTCTGGAACTGGTCGGAAATGCTTTGTCCTACGGAGAATACAAGCTGGAATCCGCGAAGCTGGGGTATGATCTGAGCAGCGACGAGGGCCGACTCGATTATATGAAAAAGGCGGTGGAAATCATCGCCGCAATGAGTCCTCTGGAGCAGGAAATTTATAAAAAAAAGATGGCCGGAGATCTGGGTGTCGCGGAGTCAGCCATCGATCGGGAACTTGCGCTTCGCGACGGCAGAAGATCGCCGCAGACATCGGAGACCAGAAGGCAGATGCGCCGGGAGGAAAATGCACCTGAAGCGCGTGAGGAGATTTCCCCGCTTGAAAAGACGCTTCTGAAGCTGGTTCTGACCGATGACGACTATCTTCCGCGGCTTGCTGAGGAAAAAGATGTAGAACTTTCGCTTCCCGCGCAGGATATCCTTGAGCATGCTCTGCGGGAGAAGGAGCGGCATCCGGACGCTGTTACGGATACCGTACAGCTGATTGAGGGACTGCCTGAACCGGAGAGCCGGGCGCTGCAGCAGCTGATGGAGGAGATCATGCTGGATCCGGAGCATGAGAAGGTGTACGAGGAATGTCTGAAGACAGCAAGAAGCGAGAAACTGGCAAAGCGGGAGCAGGAGATTCTGACGATGCTCTCCATGGCGGACGAGGGCGGCAGCCAGGAACAGATTCGGCAGATGACCGACGAACTGATGCGAATACAGAGAGAACGGAAAAATCTCAGATGATAAGATAAACAGATAATCAGGCGAAACGCATTCACATAGAAACAGAGGAGAAACGGATGGCAAACGAAACAAAGAAAAAAACAACTGTGACAAAAAAGAAGCCTGCGGCGAAGAAGGGGGCAGACCGCAAAAAGGCAAAGCCGGCGGAGAACGGTCAGGGAGCCGGTAACGCTCCGGCGGCAGATGAACTGGCGGGACTCAAGCCAGACGAACTGAAGGCCGAACTGGTCAAGAGACTTCTTGCCCGAGCCGGGGAGAAGAAACAGATTCTGACGTATTCTGACATGGCCGATTATCTGGACAAGTATGATCTGGACAAGAACGCCATCGACGAGATCTACGAGGAACTTCTGTCCCGGGATGTGGAGATTACAACGGAATCTGCGCCGGAGGACTTTGCTATGATCCTGGACGGCGACGACGATGACGAGCCCGACGATGACGGCGTGGTGCTGACAAAATCAGGAGAAATCGATGTGGACGCGACGGTTCCAAAGGGAATTGCAGTCGATGATCCGGTTCGTATGTATCTGAAGGAGATCGGGAAAGTTCCTCTTCTGACGGCAGAGGAGGAGATCGATCTTGCGAAGCGGATGGAGATGGGCGATGAAAGAGCTAAACAGCGTCTCTGCGAGGCGAATCTCAGACTTGTCGTCAGTATCGCGAAACGCTATGTCGGCCGGGGGATGCTGTTCCTTGACCTGATTCAGGAGGGCAACCTCGGACTGATCAAGGCGGTCGATAAATTCGATTACCGGAAGGGTTATAAATTCTCGACCTATGCGACCTGGTGGATCCGTCAGGCGATCACCCGTTCCATCGCAGATCAGGCGAGAACGATCCGGATCCCGGTGCATATGGTGGAGACGATCAACAAGCTGATCCGGGTTTCCCGTCAGCTGCTTCAGACCTACGGGAGAGAGCCGACGCCGGAAGAGATCTCAAAGGAAATGGGGATTTCAGTCGAAAAGGTTCGGGAGATTCAGAAGATTGCCCAGGAGCCGGTTTCGCTGGAAACGCCTATAGGCGAGGAGGAAGACAGCCATCTGGGCGACTTTATTCCGGACGACGATGTGCCCGCCCCGGCAGAGGCGGCGGCCTTTTCCATGCTGAAGGAGCAGCTGGTGGAGGTGCTGGATACGTTGACAGAACGGGAGCAGAAGGTGCTGAAACTCAGGTTCGGGCTGGAGGACGGCCGCTCCCGGACACTGGAAGAGGTCGGCAAGGAATTCGACGTTACAAGGGAACGGATCCGCCAGATTGAGGCGAAGGCTCTCCGGAAACTGCGCCATCCCAGCAGGAGCAAGAAACTGAAAGATTATCTGGAATAGAGATACGCATGGAGCAGAAATGAAACTCAGCGAAAGATTACAGACGATCGCCGATGAAATCAGAACGGGAGAAACCATGGCCGACATCGGCACAGACCATGGTTTTTTGCCTATTTATCTAAAGCAGAGCGGAAGATGTCCCAAGGTGATTCTGACAGACGTCAGCCGCGGGTCGCTGAACAAGGCGATGCGGGACTGCCGCATCTACGGCCCGGAAGAGGAGTTTGATCTGCGGATCGGCGACGGCCTGTCCGTGCTGCGGCCGGGCGAGGTGGACAATATAGTCATTGCAGGGATGGGTGGCATCCTGATTACAGAAATTCTGGGCGCGGATCCCCAATTGAGCCGATCCTTCGGCACATATATCCTGCAGCCCAGGAACAACCTCGGACGGCTTCGCTTCTGGCTGGCGGAAAACGGATACGAAAGGATTCGGGAGCATATCGTAAGGGAAGGCCGGTTCCTGCCGGTGATTATGACTGTACGGCCGGGAGAGACCGCCGACCGTCACGACCGTTATGAAGACGCTCCGGAGCTGTGGGATTATCCTGATTCAATGCTGAGGAACCGGAACCCGTACAGCCGGGAATACCTTGAGGCAGAGCGGGAGCGGCAGCAGAGGATTCTGGACGCGGTTTCAGCAGGAGGCGGAGAGCATCGTATACAGGAACAAAAGGCGGTTCGGCGGCTGCGCCGGATCGGGGATTTGTTAAGGGAGATGAATTGAAATGATAAAGGAAAAATTTTATCGGATCATGGAAGGGATCTGTCCGATTGAACTGGAGGAAGACTGGGACAACTGCGGGATACAGATCAACACAGAATTTCAGGATGTGGAGCGGATTCTGGTCGCGCTGGAAATCACCGATGCGGTGATCGACGAGGCGATCGAGAGAGATGCGGATATGATCGTAACACATCACCCTCTGATTTTCGGCGGCCTGCATAATGTTGACCACAGCAATATCACCGGAAAATATATCAACCGTCTGATCCGCGCGGGGATTTCCGTATATTCCTGCCACACATCTTTCGATACAATGGAGGGAGGAAACAACGATCATTTCGGTGAGGTGCTGGGTCTCAATGATGTGGAGCCCTTTGAAAGCGGAAACCGTTTCTGCCGCAAGGGCGTGACGCCGATGGAGATCAGTTTCCAGGAGTTCATTTATCAGGCGGCAGAGGCTCTGGGCGTCAGCGTCCGGTTCTTCAGCGCGACGGGAGACCTGAAACGGAAGATCTGCACTGTGGGATGGTGTACCGGCTCCGGCGCGGAATTCATGCGGGAGGCTGTCGATGAAGGCTGCGACCTGTACATCACCGGAGACCTGAAATATCATGATGCGCAGAACGCCAAAGCGATGGATCTCTGTGTCCTGGATGCAGGCCATTACGGGACGGAAAAGATCTTTGTCGATAACATGGCGGAAATCCTGAGCCGCAAAACAAATTGTGAGATCCTGAAAACGAAGATTGATATCAATCCGTTTGTATGATAAAATAAGCATTCAATGGGCAGGCCAGACAATCGCGTGCACAGCATGAGGAAAGTCCGGGCTCCGCAGGGCAGGGATGCCGTGATAACGTCCGGCGTAGGTAACTATAGGGAAAGTGCAACAGAAACACACCGCCGAAACGGGTTATGCCGTGGTAAGGTTGAAATGGTGAGGTAAGAGCTCACCGGCGTCATGGAGACATGGCGGCCGTGTAAACCCCATCCGGAGCAAGGTCGGAGGGCAGTATGGTGGCGGCCCGTCACCGCCCGAAAGGTGGACCGCATGAGCGCGCAGAGATGTCGCGCCTTAGATAGATGATTGTCGAATACAGAACCCGGCTTACAGACCTGCCCATTTTTTATTAGTAAAAAACTGTTACTGATGTGATTACAGAACAGGTGATTAGATTAGAGGAAAAAAGGGAATCAAGATTATCGGAACAGAAACAGAAAGGAAGAAAGTGAAAAATAAGCATAAGGGCGAAAAACCGGAAACGATTGACAGCGAAAGAGAAGCTGACGAAGTACTGACTGATGTCGGGGCGGAAACCGGAGAAATGAGAATCGACAGCGACGCGAACAAGATGGGGTCGGCACCGGTGGGGAGGCTGCTCGCATCCATGGCGTGGCCGGCGATGCTGTCTATGACTATAGCGGCGCTTTACAACATTGTAGACAGTGTCTTTGTCGCGATGCTCAGCGAGAAAGCTCTGACGGCCGTATCGCTGATTATGCCGCTGCAGATGCTGATGATTTCAGTCGCAGTGGGCAGTGCGGTGGGAGTCAATTCGCTGATTGCCAGAAGGCTGGGGGCCAAACGGTTCGAGGAAGCCGACAAGGCGGCAAGCACCAGTATCCGGATCGGCGTGTTCAATTTCGTTGCGTTTGCGGTAATCGGCCTTTTGATTGCTGAGCCTTTTATGAGTGCGTATTCGGATGATCCTGAGATTTTTTCTTACGGAGTGGCATATCTCCGCATCGTCACGACGCTGTGTCTTTTCAGCATGGTGGAGATTCAGCTGGAGAAGGTGCTGCAGGCCACGGGAAATATGATCGCACCGATGATCATCAGTCTCAGCGGTGCAGTGACAAATATTGTGCTGGACCCGATTCTGATTTTCGGACTGCTCGGGATGCCCCGGCTTGAGGTGGCGGGTGCCGCACTGGCCACAGTGATTGGCCAGGGTGTGTCCATGGCTGTGGCGATATGGATCATCCGTCACCGGGAGCACGCAGTGGAGGTTCGTCTCCGTGGCTTCAAAATAGACTGGAGGGTAGTGAAAGATATTTATGCGGTCGGATTGCCGGGCATGGTGATGCAGGCGATTGGATCCTTTATGTTGCTGGGTTATAACGCGATTCTGGCAGTGAATGCGACAGCGGTGGCGGTGCTCGGTGTTTATTTCAAGCTGCAGTCCTTTGTCTTCATGCCGGTGTTCGGTCTGAATCAGGGCGCCATGCCTATAATGGGGTACAATTACGGAGCAAGAAACCGTGAACGACTGATGAAAACATATAAATGCGCGCTGATTACTGCGCTGGTGATCATGAGCTGCGGTGTGGTTGCGTTTCACGTAGCGCCGGGGCTCCTTCTGAAACTCTTCAGTGCGGATGCGAATATGATGGAAATCGGCATACCAGCGCTTCGTATCATCAGTCTGTGCTTCATTCCGGCCGCCTTCGGCATCATTTGTTCCACACTGTTCCAGAGTACAGGACACGGCGTGTACAGCCTGTTTGCGTCGCTGCTTCGTCAGCTTTTGGGCATACTGCCGCTGGCTTATCTTTTGTTCCACTATGTGGGTCTGACTGCCTCCTGGGCGTCTTTCCCGCTTGCGGAGATCATCGGGACGACGTATTCCGCAATAATGATTGCGCATCTGTACAAAAAAGAGATTCGGGATCTGTAGGGCGGAAAACGTGTTACATCAGAGGGTGAATATGAAATTAGGAATCGATATCGGATCGACCACCGTGAAACTGGTGGCATTGGACGAAAATGAGAATGTAATATACTCAAGATATGAGCGGCATATGTCGAATGTCTTCGACAAGGTCGATGAACTGGTGAACGATATGTACCGGGAAATGGGAGATGCAGAACTGCAGCCGGTGATTACCGGATCCGGCGGGCTTGCTCTTGCCAAACTTCTGGGGATCCGCTTCGAGCAGGAGGTTATTGCCTGCAGTAAAGCGGTTGAAACGCTGATTCCGGAAACGGATGTCGCCATCGAGCTTGGCGGGGAAGATGCCAAGATTACCTTCTACGGCGCGACCATCGAGCAGCGGATGAACGGTACCTGTGCAGGAGGTACCGGCGCTTTTATCGACCAGATGGCGATTCTGCTGAATACGGACGCCGGAGGACTGAATGAGGTCGCCAGAGATTACAAGGTCATCTATCCTATTGCGGCGCGGTGCGGAGTGTTCGCCAAGACAGACATCCAGCCGCTGATCAATGACGGCGCGGCGGTGCCGGATCTGGCAGCCTCGATTTTCCAGGCGGTAGTGAATCAGACCATAAGCGGGCTTGCATGCGGTCATGTGATTAAAGGAAAAGTTGCGTTCCTCGGCGGACCGCTGTCCTTCCTCTCGGAACTTCGCAAGCGCTTCATTGAAACGCTGGGACTTTCAGATGAGGACGTTATCTTTCCGGAGGACTCGAAGTATTTTGTCGCCATCGGTGCGGCGATGCTCAGTGGAAACGAGGAGCCGGTGCGCCTGGGAGAGATCGTGAACCGGATGAAGACGGCGGATAAATCTCAGATGGCGGAGACCAGACATGTGGAGCCGCTGTTTGCGAACGGCCAGGAGTACGAGGAATTTCGGAACCGGCACAACAAAGATAAAATCAAGAGGAAAGATATCAGGAAAGCCAAGGGAAACGTGTATCTCGGAATCGACGCCGGATCTACGACGACGAAGGCGGCGCTGATCGATGAAGACCGGTGCCTTCTGTATTCGTTTTACCGCAGCAACGAGGGAAATCCTGTAGAAGCTGTACGGGCGATGCTCAGGGAACTGTATTCCCGGTTGCCGTCCTCTGCGGTGATCGCCAACACCGCGGTCACCGGATACGGGGAAGGCCTGATTAAGGCGGCGTTCAAGGCGGACATGGGTGAAATCGAGACCATGGCGCACTACAAAGCCGCCGCTGAATTCCTGCCCGGAGTGGATTTCATTCTGGATATCGGCGGGCAGGATATGAAGTGCATGAAAATCAAAGACGGCGCGATCTACAATATCATGCTGAATGAGGCCTGCTCCAGCGGCTGCGGCTCATTCCTGGAAACCTACGCCAAATCCGTCAACCTGGACACTGACGCTTTCGCGCACGAGGCTTTGTTCGCGGACAGCCCGGTGGATCTGGGGACACGATGCACCGTGTTTATGAACTCCAAGGTGAAACAGGCGCAGAAGGAAGGGGCATCCATCGGAGATATCTCCGCAGGGCTTTCCTATTCCGTTATCAAGAATGCGCTGTATAAAGTCATCAAACTCCGGAACAATGACGAAACCGGAGATAAAATCGTTGTGCAGGGCGGAACCTTCATGAATGACGCTGTCCTCCGCAGCATTGAAAAAATCATCGGGAAAAATGTTGTCCGACCGGATATCGCAGGTCTGATGGGCGCCTACGGATGCGCATTGATCGCTCAGGACAATTATGTGACCGGAACCCGTTCCTCTATCATCGGAAAAGAGGAACTGGAGGACTTTCATGTGGAGCATTCCAACGGCAGATGCCACGGGTGTGAAAATCAGTGTATCCTGACAATTAATAAATTCAGCGACGGCTCCAGATTCATCACGGGCAACCGCTGTGAAAAGGGAGCGGGAGGGCAGATGACCGATCATCAGATCCCCAATCTGTACGCTTATAAATTCAAGCGTCTGTTCGACTACAAACCGCTGTCCGATTTTGATGCCGAAAGAGGTACCGTGGCGATTCCGCGCGTGCTGAACATGTACGAGGATTATCCGTTCTGGTTCACATTCTTTACAAAGCTGAAATTCAGGGTCGAACTGTCGCCGCCCTCGAGCAAGCACATTTACAGCATGGGGCTGGAGACTATCTCCTCGGACACCGCATGCTATCCGGCGAAGCTGGTACATGGGCATATTAAATGGCTGGTGGACCAGGGGCATCAGTTTATCTTCTATCCGAGTCTCAACTTTGAGAAGTCGGAGGATCCGGATGCACCGAACCATTATAACTGCCCGATCGTCGCAACTTATCCTGAGGTCATCGCGAACAATATGGATGATCTGTTCGCAGAGAAGAACGTCAGGTTCCTCCATCCGTTCCTGCCGTATGACAGCGATCTCCGGCTGATCCGGGAACTTGGCCGTGTCCTCAAACCGCTGCATATCAGCCATGAGGAAATACGCAAGGCTGTACTGACTGCGCGTACAGAGCAGACCCGGTTCAAGAGAGACATTCAGAAGCAGGGGGAGTACGCCCTGAAATATGCCAGAGATCACGGAAAGAAGGTCATTATCCTTGCAGGTCGCCCGTATCACCTGGATCCGGAGATCAACCACGGGATTGACAAAATGATCAATTCCTTTGATATGGTCGTGATTACCGAGGATTCCATTTCCGGACGGGTCAGCCTTCCGAGACCGATACGCGTACTGGATCAGTGGGTCTACCATTCCAGGCTATATAAGGCGGCGGTCTTCGCAGGTGAACATGAAAATGTGGAGCTGGTTCAGCTGAATTCCTTCGGCTGCGGGTTGGACGCTGTTACCACGGATCAGGTTGAGGAAATCTGCCGCAGACATAATAAATTGTATACGGTACTGAAAATCGATGAAGTCTCGAATCTGGGAGCTGCGAAAATCCGCATCCGTTCGCTGAAAGCGGCGATGGAGGAGCGAGAGAAAAACAATATTCACATCGTTCATGGCGGGGAACCTGCCAAACGCAGGATCTTTACTCGTGAGATGCGTGAGAATTACACACTGCTGATTCCGCAGATGTCGCCGATCCACTTCAATTATCTGAAGGAGGCGATGAAGGCCTGCGGATACAACGTGGTGCTCCTTCCGCCGGTAGACAAAAACTCAGTGGAAGAGGGTCTGAAATACATCAATAATGATGCCTGCTATCCGACGATCGTGACACTGGGGCAGATTATCTCCGCGCTGAAATCCGGAGAATATGACCTGAACCGCACTGCAGTGTTCATGTCGCAGACCGGCGGCGGATGCCGCGCCAGCAATTACGTTTCGCTGCTGCGGAAAGCGCTGGCGGATCTGGGTATGAGTCAGATTCCGGTAGTGTCATTCAACGTCGTCGGACTGGAAAAGAACCCCGGTTTTAAAATTACCGCCAAAATGGGCTTCATGCTGGCGGTCGGCTGTATTTACGGAGATCTGATGATGCGGCTTCTCTATGCGACTCGGCCCTATGAGAAAACTCCCGGTACCTGTCAGGCTCTGATGGAGAAATGGTATCAGCCGATTGTGGACAATATTCTGAACTTCAACAGAAAAGTCTACGCGGAGAACATGAGGAAAATCGTAGAGGATTTCGACAGCGTAGAACGGCTGGATGTGAAAAAGCCGAAGGTGGGTGTGGTCGGAGAGATTCTTGTCAAATATCATCCGAACGCCAACAATGATATCGTGGGAACCATTGAGGCTGAAGGCGGTGAAGCCGTGGTGCTGGATCTGATCGACTTCTTCCTTTATGGAATGGAGAACAAAAAATTCAACTATGAGCATCTGTCCGGCACATGGAAGTCCATGAAGATCAATCAGATGGCTATCCGCGGTGTGGAATGGCTGCGAAAGCCGATGAGAGAGGCGCTGGTAAACAGCCGGCATTACACAGAGCCCGCCCGCATTGAGGAGACGGCGCGCGCTGCATCGCAGGTTGTGTCCATCGGAAATCAATGCGGAGAGGGATGGCTGCTGACCGGTGAAATGGTGGAGCTGATTCACAGCGGTGTGGAGAACATCGCGTGCCTGCAGCCGTTCGCGTGTCTTCCGAATCACGTTACGGGAAAAGGCATGATGAAGGCGATACGTAAAATGAATCCCAAGGCGAATATCGTCGCCATCGATTACGATCCCGGTGCCAGCGACACCAATCAGCTGAACCGTATTAAGCTTATGATGAGCACGGCCCACAAAAATCTTGAGACAGAGCTCGCTCAGCAGGCCGGAGCGGAATAAAAGGAAATATTTGACATATCACCCGGAAGATGGTAAAATTGATAGTGTCAGAAACCAGGCTCAGGCAGTTCCTTAAGGGACTGCCTTTTCTGTTTCTGGAAATCGACAGAACTGCAGCATGCTGCGGTTTTTTGTGTGTAGGAGGTAAAAGATGGCAAGACAGCGAAACAAACGATGGATACGATGGAAACAATGGAGAAGGATGACGTTGCGCGGCGGTGCAGTCTGTCTGGGAGCGCTGATCCTGGGAACGGCATGCCTTTCTGCGGAAACCCGGTACGTTGACGCAAAGGTCACTGTGACTGTTCGGGAACAGAGGACATCCGGAACCGGGGGAGAAGAGAACTCGCATCAGAAACTGATTGTATCGGCGTTTTATGAGGGACTGATTCAGGGAGGAGCTTATCGTCTGGAAATCCGACTTCAGGATGCGGAAGGGAATTCGTTACAGCCGGAAAGTGAAGACAGGAAGATAATCGTACATGATTTTACGGCGGGAGGAGGACGCGCCGAAGACTCTTCGTCTGTGGTGACAGAACCGGATCCCCGGACGGAGTCCGGGCAGAAGGAGCGGGAAGTGCGGGGAGAGACCGTTTCTCCGGGGACAGAGAACAGAGGAAACGCCGGCACGGAAACCGTGGAGAAGGGTCGGAAACCATCGGAGTCCGTTGCTCCGGAACCTGAAACGTCAGAGGATCCAGAGACGCTTAGGGATTCGGAATCCGGAGCGGTGGACGTTACCTATGATGCTGTCACGGGAAAAAGCAGTACTGTGGGCGAGCCGGATGATGCATACGCCAGCGGAATTCTCACAAAGGAAATCGCCGTCGACGTCCGGAAGGCGGCGGGGAAACCTGTCTTTGTCAATGTACGGTGCTTTGCGGATGGGGAAGTCGTATGCGAGGGAACGCAGCAGTTTAGTTTCACTTTGTCGGCGAAGAAGGCAGGCGGCAGCACGGATAAGAACGAGAGAAAGGAGAATGCTGTAAAGGCCGAAAATAACGAAAAGAGCGGGACGCATCCGGCCGAAGACCCCGCATCCGTGCAGACAGAGGACGGTGCGGCAGACAGAGCCTCAGAAGACACAGGGACGGCGATGACAGAGGAGAAGCCGGGGGACGGGAAAAACCGAAACGGCAGTTCCACTGCAGAGGCCGGAGAAGCGCAGGCGATTCCCGTTGAGGAGGACGATCCGGATGAGGACAGTACTTCGATGGAATCAGAATCACATGGTATGGGTCCGTTTACCGGAGACACAGGAGCAGAACTGGTTACTGCTCTGTTTTTTATTATGGCGGCTCTGATGACGGGAGCATGCGCAGTCGGACTTCGCATTCTGCGCGGCGGAAAGGAGTAAAGGCGTGATGATGACGAAAAAACTTCTGACCGCTCTGGTTCTCACGGCGGGACTGATGCTCCCCGCGGGAGCATGGGGGAAAACGTCCGGAGACAGCGCAGCGTTTCAGAACGATTCCGCGATGTATGCGGTGAGCAGAGTGCATGGAGATACCGTCGTGCTCCGGTGGTCGAGACGGAATTTCGCGGACGGGTACGAGGTTTCCTGGGGAAGCTCGCAGAATCCCGCCGATGGAAGGATAATACGTCTGCGGGAAAAGAAACTCACTAGTATACGGATCAGGCGGCTGAAAAATGCGAACAGTCTCCGCTTCCGGATCCGATGCTACAGAATCACCGGCGGAGAAAAGCTCGTTTCACCCTGGATGGAGGCCGAAAAACAGACACGGCTTGCAGGATTCTGCGATGTGAAACAGACGGATATCCGTGCGAAAAAGAACAGTGTGGTTCTTTCCTGGAAGGGCAGGTGGGAGAAAGGCGGAGGCTCCGGAAACTACGTGATATACCGGCGTGAAAAAGGAAAATTCGTCTGGCATGCTGTGGGTACTGTCACAGATGAGGGCAGTTCCGGCCAGATCCGTTTTATCGACACACATCCGCTGGAGAACAGATCAGCAGAATATACGGTCAGACACCGGCGGATTTTTGTTACAACGCATCCCGACCGAGTGGATACCGGACTCCAGCCGGCGGAAAACGCACCGTCGAATCAGATTTTGTTCAGGAAAGATGTGCAGAACGATGCGACAAAGGAAAAGACCGGCGGAAAGACTGACAACGGAAAAAGCGGAGGAGTGTCAGCGGACCGGCAGGCGGAATGGGAGCCGGGACAAAGGGTAACGTATCTGAAGAAGAACGGAAGAGCGCTGAACGTTCGAGCGCTGGCGGAAAGAAAGCTGTGGGGTTACTATACGACGCAGGGAGCATGCAGTGACGGGAATTACGTCTATATGGCGTTTGTCCTGCGCAGAGACAATTATCGGTACGCGAAGATTATGAAGATACGGCTCCGGGATCTGACATGCGTCCGGGTTTCGGATCGTCTTGCCATCGGGCATGCGAACGACATGACCTATGATCCGGAACGCGGAGAACTGATTACGACAGCATGCAATAAGGGAACGGGAAGCAGACTGTATGTGGACAGGATCAGTGCATCAAATCTGAAGCATCTGACACGGACGAAGATCCGGATTCCCGACTCGGTCCGGGGTGCCGGCAGTGCGAGACTGCGTTCTGTCCGCGGATTCAGCGCAGTGCAGTACGACGGGAAGAGCCGCCGGTTTTACCTGAAAATCTGGGGACAGCGGACGTTTTTTGTTTTGGATCGCGATTTCAGAATCAAAAGTTACTTCATCACTCCGGGAGTACGTCAGGATGTTACAGCGCAGGGGATATCCATGCACAAAGGAAAGTTCCTGAGGGCATACAGCAAGGCGCAGTCGAGCGACCGCAACCTCGTGATCTGTTCGGATGGAACCGGCGGAAAGCCGAAGACTGTGCGTCTGGGAGTGACCGGAGAACTGGAGAGTTTGTTTCCTGTGGGAGAAGAACTTTACGGAACCGTACACCGCAGATACAGGGACCGCGGCGGACGGGACCGGGTTTTCTCCTACATCATCCGGATAGACTCGAAAAAATAGAGAGATTCAACGGCACGCGCAGAACAGTGAAAATCGCGGGAATTCGGAATAAAAACCAAGTCGATATTGAAAATGGAACGTTTTTGTTGTATAATACCGTAGTTGAGTATGACTTAAAAATTGAAAATACAAAGAAGGAGGTGTCTCCATGGGAAGACACGGCACAATCGCGGGCAGAAAGGCGGCGCAGGATTCCAAGAGGGCCGCACTGTTCACGAAGTATGCGAAAACCATTACGGTAGCGGCAAAGGACGGAGGAGATCCGGAATATAATGCGAGTCTGCGCGTTGCCATTGAAAAAGCAAAAGGCATCGGCATGCCGAACAACAATATCGAACGCGCCATCAAGAAAGGCACAGGCGAGTTGGGCGGAGCGGCCTATGAAGAACTGAAATTCGAGGGATACGGTGCAGGCGGAGTTGCGATCATCGTTGACTGTCTGACAGACAATACCAACCGGACGACCTCGGCAGTCCGTTCTTTGTTCGACAAGCACGGCGGAAATCTGGGTACGCCGGGATGTGTATCCTACATGTTTGCCAGAAAGGGCGTAATCATCATTGAGAAGACAGACGATGTGGATGAGGACACGCTGATGGATGCGGCGCTGGAGGCCGGAGCAGAGGATATGACCACCAATGAGGACAGCTTTGAGATCACCACGGATCCGGCAGATTATCCGGCGGTGGATGATGCACTGAGAAAGGCGGGCTATGAGCTGGTGGAGTCTGAGGTTGAATATGTTCCGTCCGTGGAGAGCACGCCGGACGAAAAGGATCTTCGCAAGCTGAAGAAACTGGTGGATTTCCTGGAGGACAACGACGACGTTCAGAGTGTCCATACCAATTGTTCGGTGGATCTGGAAGAACTGGAATAGCCGGACCGTTCGGGGAGACCGGAGAGGTTATGCATAAGAGTTTTTCTGATTCCGGTCGTTTTGGATTGTAAAACGGAACGGATTGGAGTATAATAAATTTGCCTGGAACATGCGTTAAGGGCTCTTAATTGAACCTACAGCTTTTTATAGGGAATCCGGAGTTCCCGGGCGGATGTCAAGCCTCCTCAGAGAGGACGGCAGAAGCACAGGACAGGGTACCCACCTATCATTTTTGATAGGCGTCAATTAAGTCCTGACGGTGTCCTGGGTTTTTTTCTGTATCACGAACAATTACGGGGGATATCAGTATGAAGAATAGAATCGTCATCATCGATGGAAACAGTCTGATCAACCGTGCTTATTATGCCATGCAGAAGCCGATGATTACGAAAGAGGGAATTTACACTCAGGGAATCTTCGGCTTTTTAAATATGCTTAATCGGATTCTGGATGATTATGATCCGGATTATATGGCAGTCGCATGGGATATGCGCGCGCCCACTTTCCGGCACGAGGCATATAAGGACTACAAGGCGGGCCGCAGGAAGATGCCGGCGGAGCTTGCGATGGAGCTTGAGCCCATGAAGAAGATTCTGGACGCCATGCATATTCCCAATCTGGAACTGGAGGGCTATGAGGCGGATGATATCATCGGAACGCTGGCACGCAGAGGAGAAGAGGAAGGGCTGGATCCGCTGATTATCACCGGCGACAAAGACGCGCTTCAGCTTTGTACCCACAAGACGCAGGTTCTGATCACCCGCAGAGGAATTTCAGAATTCGATCTGTTCGATTACGACAAAATGCTGGAGCGGTACGAGGTGACCCCGGAGCAGTTCATCGATTTAAAGGGACTGATGGGGGATCCCTCTGACAATATCCCCGGAATCCCCGGTGTCGGTGAGAAAACCGGCATCAAACTGCTGAAGCAGTTCGGCTCGGTGGCTGAACTGCTGGCGCACACTGATGAAATCTCAAACGCCAGACTGAGGGCGAAGGTGGAGGAAAATGCACAGCTGGCGGCCATGAGCCGCAAACTAGCGGAAATCAACACCCATGTTCCTCTGGATATTGAAATCGAATCTCTTCACAGAAAAGAGCCGGATTACGAGAAGCTTGTTGAACTCTATACAAAACTGGAGTTCAATCGTTTCCTGCGGCAGCTGAATGTCGGAGGAGTCGGGAACGTGCTGACAGAAACCGTTTCGGATGACACTGAGTATGAGAAGCACCGTATCGATTCGCCGGAAGATCTGAAACTGCTGGAGGCGCTGCCGGAAGGGTCAGAAATCCTGATCCGGGTTTTCGGAAATAATGATCATGTGGAGACGCCGGTGATTCAGGGGATCTCGCTGATATGCGGGAATCAGAGTTTCTTTGTGACGACTGAAGGACAGACAGAGAGCCGGCTGATTGAGATTCTGAACCGGGGGAATTTCCGATATGCCGGACACGACCTGATCGCAGATTATTATATGCTGATGAGCCTGGGACTCAGAGACCCGGTTACCGCCTTCGACAGCGCAGTCGCAGAATATGTGCTGGATCCCGGACGGTCAAACTATGACCTTAAGACTCTGTCATTTGAGTACCTGCATACGGAAATTCAGTCTGAGAAGGAATTCCGGGAAGCGAACGGCCAGATGGATCTTCTGGGACAGGACCTGGAGGCCATGGAGGAATACGGCGCGCAATGGTGCCGGAATGTGAAGCTTATTCGACGTCTTCAGGAGGGGAAGATCAGTGATAACGGACAGGAAAAACTCTGCTTCGAAATTGAGTTTCCGCTGATTGCGGTTCTCGCAGGCATGGAGGTCGAGGGAGTTTCCGTGGATCGTGGTACGCTGGAGGAAATCGGCGACAGCCTGAGCGGAGAGGTAGACGGAATAGAAACTCAGATCTATGAACTCTGCGGAGAAAAATTCAATGTGAACTCTCCGGCACAGCTCGGACCTGTTCTGTTTGAAAAACTGGGTCTCCCGGCGGGAAAAAAGACAAAGCGCGGATACAGCACCAGTGCGGAGGTTCTGGAGAAGATTCGGGACAAGCATCCGGTGGTACCTCTGATTCTGCAGTACAGAACCCTGACCAAACTGAACAGTACTTACGTTGAGGGGATTCGTCCGCTGATCGGCAGTGACGGCAGAATACATGCGCATTTCCAACAGACGGTGGCGGCGACCGGACGCCTGAGCTGCACAGAACCGAATCTGCAGAATATTCCTGTTCGCTACGAGATGGGGAGACAGCTGCGCAGAGCCTTTGTGGCAGGAGAAAAAGAACTCCTGATCGGCGCAGACTATTCACAGATCGAGCTGCGGATCATGGCGCATCTCTCCGGCGATGAGAATCTGATTTCCGCGTTCAACAACGGGGATGACATCCATCGGATGACCGCGGCCCGCGTATTCGAACTGGATTATGACAAGGTTACTCCGCTGGACCGCAGCCGCGCCAAGGCGGTGAATTTCGGCGTAATCTACGGCATGAGCAGTTTCGGGCTGTCTGAAAATCTGCATATAAGCCGCAAAGAGGCGGAACGGTACATTCAGGAATATTTTCAGAAGCACCGCGCTGTTAAGGAGTATCTGGATTCCCAGGTGGCGTACTGCAGAGAACACGGTTATACGCTGACGATGTTCGGACGGCGCCGGTATATCAATGAAATCGCCTCTTCCAACTACATGACACGCCAGCTTGGAGAACGGCTCGCGATGAACAGTCCAATTCAGGGAACCGCGGCAGACATCATTAAAATCGCCATGAACCGGGTCTGCAGGGAACTGACGGAGCGCGGCATGAAATCCAGACTGGTGCTTCAGATTCACGACGAACTGATTATCTGTGCGGCAGAGGATGAGGTTGAAGATGTGAAGGAACTTCTGCTGCGGAATATGGAAAGTGCGGCAGAACTGTCGGTGGAGCTCTCCTGTGACATGAATACGGGACGGTCCTGGTATGATCTGAAAAACTGATACGGAGGCTCACAAAGGATAGGCAGGACAAAGGAATGACACGGGCGACACAGACAGCCAGAGAGCCGCAGGGCGCAAGGCTGCACGGTACAGACAAACAAAGGCAATACAGAGGGAACCATGAGAAAAATTATCGGAATCACGGGCGGAATCGGCACGGGAAAGTCAACTGTATCCGCATATCTGAAGGAGCAGGGGTATCTCGTCGTCGATGCGGATCAGATCGCCCGCAAGGTGACAGAAAAGGGAAGCGCGACTCTGGCTGAGCTGGCGAGAAACTTCGGAAGCGGCATTCTAGACCGCGACGGGGGACTTGACCGCCGGAGGATGGCGGAGCTGGCGTTTTCCTCTCCGGAGAAAAAAGCCAGACTGGAGGCGATCGTAACGTCCCGGGTAATCGCGGAAACGGCGGCGAGAATCCGGGAACTGCGGCAGGAAGACGGACCGGTGGCTTTTTTGGATGCGCCGACCCTGTATGAGACAGGATCAGACGTTTTGGTGGACGAGGTATGGCTGGTCACTGCGGACGAGAGCGTCCGGGTCAGGAGGGCCGCGGACAGGGACGGATGCAGCGAGGCCGAGATCCGGAGAAGAATCCGCAGCCAGATGAGCGAAGAAGAAAAGCGCTGCCGGGCGGATTACATTATTGATAATTCTGACGGATTGGAGCAGCTTTACACCCGAATCCGTGCATTGATAAAAAAACATGATTAATCGGGGAAAACTTGCGAGTTTTATTTGACAAAGAGCCGAAATTGAATTATAGTAGTAGCGTAGGTTTTTTGAAAAATGTGCGGCTGTGGCGGAATTGGTAGACGCGCACGCTTGAGGGGCGTGTGGGCAACCGTGCTGGTTCGAGTCCAGTCAGCCGCACCATTTTTTTTATACTATGCCGGCGTGATGGAATTGGCAGACGTGCGGGATTCAAAATCCCGTGGTGGAAACACCGTATGGGTTCGACCCCCATCGCCGGCACCACGTAGCACAGGTATACAGGAGGAAACAGGATCTTATGAAGTTTGGTACATTTTTGATGGCGTCGTCAACCAGTTCGTTCGCGTTCCAGATGCTGATTCTTGTCGCGTTCATCGTATTGATGTATTTTCTGCTGGTCAGACCGCAAAAGAAAAAGGAGAAAACCGTCAACGAGATGAGAAATTCGCTGCGAGTCGGCGATGAGATCATTACCATCGGAGGAATCTGCGGAAAGATTGTGAAGACAAAGGATCAGTCCTTGATTATTCAGGTCGGCGCGGATAAGACGAAATTCGAGGTTATGAGATGGTCCATTTCGTCTGTGACGTCGAAGAGCAAGAAGGGCGACCAGAAAGGTGCAGGCGGACTTGATGAGGATGAAGAGTCAGAAGTAAGAACACGCAAGTCTTCCCCGAAGAGATTGAAGAAGGCCAAGAGCGAAGAGCCGGCTGAGAAAAAGGATGCTAAAGCCGAGAAAGCTCCGGTCAGTGCTGAAGAAAAGGGAGAGGCTGCTGTGAAGGAAGACGCTTCCGGTGCGGAGAGTGCGGCTGAAAAATAGAAAACAGCCCTGTGTGCAGGGTGGATAAGAGAAAATCTCCTGAGAACAGGAGATTTTCTTTGTTTCAGGACGATTTTCAGTCCTGCGGGACAGGCAGTTGACTCTTGAAGATATGTGAGAAGTGTAGTAAAATACAAGGAAGTACGAGGTTTTTCAAACCGGAAAGGTAATACTGCGGAAAGTGAGAGAGTAATAATATGAGTTCAAAATTCAGGAAAATTCTTAGCGTACTTATTATCGCACTCGTCGCGTTCGGTGCATATGTTTCGTTCTTCGGACTCGGACCGGTGAATAATATCAAAGATTCACTGAAGTACGGTCTCGATATTGACGGCGGCGTATACGTGGTCATGGAGGCACAGACCGGGAAAATGACCGGGAGCAAGCTGAAGGAGACCATGGAACAGACGCAGCAGGTCATCAACAAGCGTGTCAACGCCATGGGAGTGTCGGAGGCTTCAGTCAACATTGAGGGTGAGAACCGCCTCCGCATTGAAATGCCCGGTGTGAAAGACGCTAAAACGGCGATCAACCGGATCGGTGATACGGCGAAACTTCGTTTCACGCTTGCGGACGGAACGCAGTATCTTACCGGAGACGACGTCAAGACCGCCTCTGCGGAAACGGACAGCGAGCACGGCGGTTACAAGATTATCATGAAATTCAGCTCGAAGGGTCAGGAGAAATTCGCCCAGGCCACCAGACTGGCGGCGGCCGGGAATGTTAACGCCACTGTAAAAGACGACAGCGGCAATACCGCAGATCCGACATCTGTTGTTATCTGGCTGGACGATAAGGTGCTGACAGCGCCGACGGTAACGGGCGAAATCAATAATGATTCCTGCGAGATCTATCAGCAGAACGGCGGATATTCCAAGACAGAGGCGCAGGAAACCGCGGCTCTGATCCGGGGCGGCGCACTGCCGGTATCGCTGACAGAGGTGGAATCTTCAGTGCGGACGGCCTCAATCGGCGCTAATGCGCTGGACAAGAGCATTGTGGCCGGAGGAATCGGACTGCTGCTCGTCTTTATCCTGATGATTCTGATGTATAACGTGCTGGGACTTTTTGCAGATATCGCGCTGTGCCTATATGTTATTCTCGTACTGTGGATCATGTCTGCGATGGGAGCTGTTCTGACGCTTCCGGGTATCGCCGGTATCGTCCTGGATATCGGCATGGCAGTGGATGCCAATGTAATTATTTTCTCCAGAATCAAAGAGGAAATCGGACTGGGCAGGTCGATACGGGTGGCCGTTGACCAGGGCTTCAAACATGCGCTTGTCACCGTTCTGGACGCGCAGATCACCACGCTTATCGCCGCAGTCGTTTTGTATGAACTGGGCTCCACAACAGTAAAAGGATTTGCTGTTACCCTGATGATCGGTATTATCGTCAGCATTTTCACCGCCGTAATCATCACTCAGATCTTTGTCGGCGCACTGGCGGACAGCAGATTCGCGAAAAACACGTTCTTCGGATGCAGGCCGGACGGCACCCCGAAGAAACTGGTCCGGAAGGAATTCCATTTCATCGAAAAACGGAAAATCTTCTACTGCATCAGCGGCGCTGTGATCGTAATCGGTCTGGTGACGCTGGGCATACGTGGCTTCAATTATGGAATTGACTTCACCGGAGGAACCATGATCCAGATGGATCTCGGCAAGAAGGTGGCTATCAGTGATGTGGAGAAGACAATCAGACAGTATCACCTGAATCCGGAAATTGTGTACTCCGGCGCTGATCAGCATCAGGTGATCATCAAGACAACCAAAGCGCTGAACGCAAATGCGAGAGCCAGTGTGCAGCAGACAATCGAGAAGAAGTATGATCTGAACAAAAAATCCGTGGTCGCTTCCGAAGAATTCGGGCCGTCCATCGGCAAGGAGCTTCGGAACAACGCAGTCAAGGCGATTTTAATCGCAGCACTGTTCATGTTGCTCTATATCATCTTCCGGTTTAAGACCTGGCGATACGGCGTCGCTGCGATTGCCGGAATCGGTCACGATGTATTGGTTCTGATAGCGGTATATGCGGTTTTCCGGATTCAGGTCAACAACCCGTTCATCGCGGCTATCCTTACGGTAGTCGGATACTCGATCAATGATACGATCGTAATTTTTGACCGTGTCAGAGAGAATTCGAAAATGCTGCGTCAGAAACCGGTTATGGAGCTGCTGGATCACAGTATCAATCAGACACTGGATCGATCAATCATGACTTCAATGACCACAGTTATCGCAACGGTGCCGCTTCTGATTCTGGTATCGGCACAGTTGTCGCAGTTTGTGCTGCCGCTGATGATCGGTGTGCTGGTGGGAACCTATTCCTCTATCTGTCTCTGCAGCCCGCTCTACTATGAGTTTAACCGCAGAGCAGAGGCGTCCCGTTATCTGGCGCAGCAGAAAGCCAGAAAACGGATTGAAGCAAAGAAAAGCTCGAAGAAATCTGAAAAAAAGGCTGTTGAAGCGCCGAAAACTGAAGTGAGCAAAATCACCGAAAAAACCTCCGATGCCGGAATCGTTGCCGGAGATACAAGCACCGGCCAGGAGGCAGAGATGCCGAAGAACGGAAATAAATCCGGGAAAAAATCCGGCGGGAACGGTAAAAAAGGAACCGGCGGAAGCAAGAGCAGGAAGAAGAAGAAAGGCAGCAAAAGAAGATAACGAGTCGATATTACCGGAGAATGTATGGAGACAAAAGCAAAGTTCCTGAAGGAAATTCTGAAGTACAAGCAATATGACACCGAACTGATCGGGCGGGCCTATGAGAAGGCTAGACTGCTTCACGAAGGACAGCTTCGCAAAAGCGGCGAGCCGTATCTGATCCATCCCATCGCAGTGGCCATCATCCTTGCCCAACTGGGCATGGATGATGAAACCCTGGTCGGTGGGCTTTTGCATGACGTGGTAGAGGATACGGCATATACCAGAGATCAGCTGGTACAGGATTTCGGCGAGGAGGTGGCGCTGCTGGTAGACGGCGTCACCAAACTGGGAACGCTTAAATTCGACAGCAAGGAGGAGGCACAGGCGGAGACTCTGCGCAAAATGTTCCTGGCGATGTCGAAGGATATCCGGGTGCTGATTATCAAGCTGGCGGACCGTCTTCACAATATGCGGACCATCGAATACATGAGTCCGGACAAAATCATCGAAAAATCCAGAGAGACGCTGGAGATCTATGCGCCTCTCGCCAGCCGACTCGGAATTTATACGATAAAATTCGAGCTGGAGGACATCGCGCTGAAATACCTTCATCCCGAGGAATATGAGACGCTGTCGCGCGAGGTCAGCGAGAAGCGGGAGCAAAGAGTCAAGTTCATCAACGAGGTTATCGCGGAAATCCGGGAGGCTCTGGATGCCATGAACATGAAGTATGACATCATGGGCCGTTCCAAGCATTTGTACAGTGTCTATAAAAAGATGGTTCTCCAGCACAAGCAGCTGGATGAAATCTTTGACCTGACCGCAATCCGGGTCATTGTGGAGAATGTCAGAGACTGTTACGCGGTACTGGGACAGGTTCACACGATGTGGAAGCCGATTCCTGGCCGGTTCAAGGATTATATCGCCATGCCGAAGCCCAATATGTACCAGTCCCTTCACACCACGGTGCTGGGAGACAACGGCGAGCCCTTCGAAATCCAGATCCGCACCTATGAAATGCATCGGGTCGCGGAGTACGGTATCGCGGCGCACTGGAAGTACAAGGAAGGAAATACCAGCGGCAGACAGAACAACGAGGATATGAAACTTGCCTGGCTGCGGCAGACCCTTGAATGGCAGCAGGAGCTGGACGATCCGAAGGAATTTATGGAGACCCTGAAAATGGATCTTTTCTCTTCCCAGGTCTTTGTATTCACTCCGAAGGGGGAGGTCATCGACCTCCCGGCGGAATCCACTCCGCTGGACTTCGCATTCAAGATTCATACAGACGTGGGATGCCACTGTGTCGGCGCCAAGGTGAACGGGAAGATGGTGACCATCGACCATACACTGCATAACGGCGACATCGTGGAGATCGTCACATCAGCCAATTCATCCGGACCCAGCACAGACTGGCTGCGTATCGCAAAGAGCTCCTCTGCGAGAAACAAGATCCGCCAGTACATCAAACGCCAGAACAAGGGAGACGACGTCTCCAAGGGAAAAGATGCGCTGGACAAATATGTCCGGAAGAAGGGCTACGATCCCCAGCAGATCATCCGCACCCGTTATCTGACGGCGGCTATGAAGGAAATGAAATTCGCCACCATGGACGAGGCTTATACGCAGATCTCGCAAGGCGGCACTGTCCTGAGCCGGTACGCCAATCTGCTTTTCGACCTTTATAAGAACGAGCAGGAAGAGGAAAAGCAGAGAAAACAGAGAAAAGAAGAAGAGCTGATGAATGAGTCTGCGAAGCACGAGAAGACGATTCGCAGGCATCGGGAGAACCCCGGAATCATCGTAAAGGGCTCTGAGAATATGCCGAATCTGATGATTCGCGTGGCCAGGTGCTGCAATCCTGTGCCGGGAGATGAAATTATCGGCTTTATCACAAAAGGAAGGGGGATTTCTGTACATCGGAAGGACTGCTCCAACATTGTTTCGCTTCCGGAAAAAGAACACGCCCGTTTCATCGAGGTAGAATGGGAAGAGATCGCTGAGGACAAATCATATGCGGCCGAGATCTGTGTGATCACAAGCGACCGCAAGGGAATATTC
>Ga0256404_1003473_pt1 | contig 31979 bp, 30 predicted proteins | sample RumenRJG_01DNA_FD_185990 | JGI IMG/M metagenome (GOLD analysis project Ga0256404, IMG submission 185990) | Bovine rumen microbial communities from Lethbridge, Alberta, Canada - RJG_01 | ecosystem: Host-associated > Mammals > Digestive system > Stomach > Rumen | place: Canada: Alberta | collected...
CCTCGGTCAAAAAACCTTGGCGAATACATTCATTCCAAACAACACGGCAGGTCCGAAGATACATACCACGGGTGGCATCAGCAATCTTTCCGACGACCTTGCCGTTTTCGACCACACCATTTTTCATAACATCATTCCACTTGTCAATTACGTTTTTGCCGACCATGAAGCCCTTCACATCACCAACGTATTTAAGGAAGGAGTTAAGTGCCCACTGGTAGTTCTCTGCGGTACCAACCCTGTCTTCTGCTTTCATTCTTGCGATAATGCTCTCCCAAACACCTACAAAAGATGTAGCTTTATCATATTCGATTTCCGCACCTGTCAGATAAGTACGGATAAGGTCGAGTGTTAAAGTCTGCTTCTTGCTTAGTTTCTCCAGTTTTTCCCTGTAGCTCTCTAGCATCTTTAGCCATTCGACATGAACAGGCATGAGCGAACTTTTCGCTCCTTTCACGCTACATACGTCATTGAAGTACTTTTCGCTTTGATAGTCCATATCCTTTAGCTTGTAGTAATACCGTTTAGCTGCTATCTGAAAACAGATGGCCAAAGGGTATACATCCGTACTCTTATTGGTACGTTTGTCTAGAACTAAAGTAAGTGAACAGTTGTCCACTTTTCCGCACTTGATAGATGTCTTTTCAGCCTTCATAACTATAGTCTGTTGCTTCGTTCATGGGAATCTTGCGAACAATTTGCGAACAAAATGCGAACAAAATCGCCCATTAATTGAGGTTTATTAAAATTTCACTTTTGCACTACAAAGTTACAAAATAATTGTGAGACAACAACTTACAAAGCCAAGAAAAATTATATAAAACCTCAAAAAATTTTATTTTAACAGACTCATAATCTGGAGGTCCCAGGTTCAAGCCCTGGCTGGTCCACACTAAAAATCAGCAACTTACAAAGATTTTGAGGTTGCTGGTTTTTCTTTTTGCGAACACGATGCGAACACGGGTGCTTTTTAAAGGATTGCTGAGTGGCTGAGATTTCAAAACTCATGTGGAACAGATATAAAGCTAAAAAATAGTATGTAAATGTTTGATGGATAAGAAAAAAGTTGTATCTTTGCAGAATGGCTTTATCAGATAGCAAAATGGACGAGAACAAGATAGTAATCTATCAGACGGAGGACGGACAAACGCAGATTGATGTCCGCTTGGAGAATGAGACGGTATGGTTGACACAGGCTCAGATGGCAGAGCTGTTTGAAAAAACTCCGCAAAACATCACTATGCATATACGCAATGCATACAATGAGGGTGAATTGGAAAAAGAGTCAACCTGTAAGGAATACTTACAAGTTCAAACTGAAGGAAAGAGAAAGGTCAAGCGTATTCAAAAGTACTATGACTTGGATGTCATCATCTCCGTTGGTTATCGCGTGAAGAGCAAACGCGGTACTGCTTTCCGCATCTGGGCTCGAAAGATAATAAAGAACTATCTTGTTAAAGGCTATGCCGTCAACGAGCGTATCCGCAAAGAGCAGATAGGCGAGTTGCGCCAGTTGGTAGGTATGCTGGGGCGCACGATCCAAAATCAGACCTTGCTGTCGAATGATGAAACCAATGCGCTTTTCGAGGTGGTGACAGATTACACCTATGCCCTCGACACGCTCGATAATTACGATTACGAGCGCCTCATTATCGACAAGACCACCAAACAAGAGCCCTTCCATGCAACCTATGAGAATGCGATGGAGGCAATTAATGGCTTGCGAGAAAAGTTTGGTGGTTCTGCTTTATTTGGCAATGAGAAGGATGATTCCTTCAAGAGCAGTATTGGCCAGATCTATCAGACCTTTGGAGGCGAAGAACTCTATCCCAGTGTGGAGGAGAAAGCAGCCATGTTGCTATATCTGGTAACGAAGAACCACTCCTTTAGTGATGGCAACAAACGCATTGCTGCAACGCTATTCTTGTGGTTCATGAACAACAACGGTATTCTCTATCGCTCTGATGGTTCAAAACGTTTGGCTGATAACACCCTCGTCGCCCTCACACTGATGATTGCAGAAAGTAAGACTGAAGAAAAGGATGTGATGGTAAAAGTCGTGGTGAATTTGATCAATCAGAAGAACTAAATAGTTACGTCACTTATCAACATATCCACACCACATTATTATACTCATAAAAGAATAAGAGAAATAAGAAAAGGAAATAATAATGATGTATTTACAAGGTGTGCCCCAATACGGCGCACCTTCCTTTTATCTTTGCATCGTGAACATAAAATTATAAGAAGATGGAAGATAAGAAGACAAGAACAACAAAGAAAATCGATCTGCTGACTTCAGTAGAAAGTATTGTATATCTAGCTAAAGGATCCAAATTGAATAAGGAGTTCTATCGTAAAGCTGACAAATACCTTAAGTATATGTCCGAAAAGCTTGAACTGACCAAAGAGGAATCTGTGATTTCAGGTGACCTTCAGGTGACCTTTTTAAGCGAAAAGTGATACTACAGCGGATTATGAAATAGAGTGTAATTCCATGAACATTCTTGAAGCAGAAATTAAATGGAGTTACACTCCTGCAATCTGCATTTCTCTATCTCCAAGTCTAATGTCCTAGCTGTTCTGAAAAAAATATCCAGCATAAGTCTCAGGTATTCTTCTAAGTTTGGTATCTGTGGGACAAACAAGAAATTCTTCTTGATATGCACAGCCACATCATCAGAATCCGTAATACCATAAAAAACCGATGCCGTTCCCCTGGCATTAATATCATTCACCACCTGACGAACCCTTGCAAACTCATCTATATCGAATTTCGAGAAACTATGACACCAAGGCCATATTAGATTTACAAACATACAGTCATTAGCGGTTTCCATCAAGAATATCACACCTTGATACTCAAACTGAATATAGCCTTCTTCTGTGTACTTGGGTTCGCTACCTATATTCTCAATCGTGTTTAAGGCCAGTTGTCTTGTGCTTATTGTTTCCTCCATAACCTTTTCTTTTGCTTGATCGATTTTTGATGTTTTTGTATCCAGTGGACTATATCCATTGTTATCATCCTCATGGTAGTAGCGATAGATGTTGTATATCACCACAAATACCAATATTCCTATAATATGCCATTCCATAATCAGTATATCCTCTTAAACTCATCACCAATTTGTTGCCAAAATATCCGTGAGAAGGAATGCCCATTCACACTCAGTATTCTACTCACCTTAAACGTTCTATCTTCACCCATATCCGTTCGACGAGCCACGATATACCCGCCACCATAGTAGTTGGAATATCCTATGTCGGTAATCTCACAGGTAAAGATATGCCCACTTCGTGTGCAGTACTCTATCTCTATCGTTTGCTGAGACATGATGACTCTGTCTATTACTTCCTCTATACTCATATATTAATATGGTGCGGGTTCGTTTATTGGAGGTGGAAGGGTAATCGGCACATCACCAAACGTATCTATCCCTACAGGCTGATTATTGTCACCATTTAGTTTGTCACCTCTTATCTCACCACCCTCTGTCAAAGGAAGATCTCCCAGAGAATTGTCTTCCGGATTTTCAAAACGGGTAAACTCGCCTTTAAAGTCTAACAGGACAATATCAGTAGCACCTTTTCTGTGCTTCGCGATAATGATTTCAGCCTTGCCATGATAATCGATAGTACCATCTGAAGACTCATACAGATGATAGTATTCCGGACGATGAACAAAAATCACCATATCCGCATCCTGCTCTATAGCTCCCGACTCTCTAAGATCAGACAACATTGGGCGTTTGCCTTCAGGTCCTTCACGTCCCTCAACACCTCTGTTCAGCTGACTCAAAGCAATAATCGGGATGTCAAGTTCCTTTGCCAATCCCTTTAACGACCTTGAGATATTCGACACCTCCTCCTGTCTGTTATTGTACCGCATTCCGTTAGCATTCATCAGTTGCAAGTAGTCTATCATGATCAATCCGATATTATGCTCATTCTTCAGCCGTCTCGCCTTTGTCTTAAGCTCAAACACAGAAAGTCCTGGTGTATCATCAATGTAAAGTGGTGCACCGATAAGATTATTGATACGTTTATCGAAGCGCTCCCATTCCGTAGCATCCAGATTTCCATTGAGAATTTTCTTACCCCCAATCTCACAGACATTGGATATCAGTCGGTTTGTCAGCTGCACACCAGACATTTCAAGCGAGAAGAATGCCATCGGCTTATGTTGGTCAGCAGCAATGTTCTTTGCCATGGAAAGCGCAAAGGCCGTTTTACCCATAGCAGGTCTGCCAGCAATAATCACCAAGTCTGAGTTCTGCCACCCACTGGTCACGTCATCCAGTCTATAATATCCCGTTGATATACCAGTTACTCCACCGTTTTTCCCAGCTGAAGCCTGCATAATCTTGGTTGCTTCTGTAATCAGTGGATCTACCGATGTGTAGTCCTTCTTCATGTTCTTGCTCGCAATCTCAAAAAGAATGCTTTGTGCTTCCTGCATGACTTCATTCACATCACAGGTTTCATCAAAAGCCTTGGTTCCGATGACACTCGTATAGGAAATAAGTTGTCTGGAAAGGTATTTCTCAGCAATGATGTTGGCATGGTACCCGATGTTGGCTGATGTAGCAACCCTCGAACTAAGTTCTGCAACATAGCCAGGCCCTCCAACCTCTTCCAGCGTTCCGAGTTTTGCCAATTGTTCCGTCACAGTCAGCACATCCACCGGCTTCTCTTCCAAACTCAGTTGCTGAATAGCTGCGAATATCTTTTGGTGTCGTGGTTCATAGAAACTCTCGACATGCAACAATTCACAAACCTCCATATAGGCATCTCTGTCAATCATCAAGGCACCAAGCACAGCCTTTTCAACCTCAGGAGCCTGAGGCTGAACATGGCCATATGCAAAATCCAAGGGTAATTGACCGTTTGCTGTCTGGCTGCGTCGATTTGGGTATCTTTGTCCTGGCATAAAGCTTACTTTTCTGTCTTCAGCTGTTTTCTCTTCGATTCAGCCCATTTCAGGTTCCCCTTAGTGGTCTTGGACAGTGTATCAAGAATCTTCACTTTATCCACATCTTCCAGAGAATCATAGCGTTCTTTCATTTCAAGCACAATAAATTTCCCATAGCCATTCTCATCTTGAAGGTTCTCGATGAGTTCGTCCACATTCATTGCCTTAATCTTCTTGTCCCTCTCCTCGATGCGTGCATTGAACAATAGGTGGAAGATGGCATCCTTCAGCGTTTTCTCATGCTCAATCCACTTACTTCGATAGAGCGATAGCTGCTGCTCTCGGGTCAGTCCAGGCAACATATCAACGCACTTTCTCAATTCTTCATCATTCCACCCTGAATAGTGGAATTTCTTCACTTGTTGAATAATGTACTCGTAATCCGTCATAATTGCAAAATTAAGTTTTGTTGCAAAGTTAGGAGATTCTAACTCTTCAGCCAAACAATTATTCATCACAAGCCTTGTGAAAATTAAAGATTACATCTTGGCTTCACCATTATACATTTTTTGTGAAAGGCAAGATGATTTCTTGCATTTTTGTTGACAAATTTATTCCTTACTTTAGACTACTCAAAAAACGTGAGTTAACTCGATTGATCAAATGAGTTAACTCAATCGATTAATCGAGTTAACTCAACTCGTTTCATTAGTTAATAAAGCCATAATAATGCAACGTGTCTTTTCTTTACAAAATGAGTAAACTGGTATCACCATCATCCCTCTTCCTGTTCCCAAACCACCAAGTCACGAGGCAAGGCAATCCCCTTAGGTTCACAGCGTGTACCTTTTATATAATAATGCTCTGCCATACCACTTCCCATTACAGCAAGAAAAGTTTTCTTGATTCTGGCACACTTTTCATTGATGGAGTTCAGCATGGGGTTAGTCACATCCTCGATACTCTGCAAGGCTCTGTCTGTCAGTCCCCAAGGTCTGACATCTGAGTAAATCTTTGTCAATTCCTGTCTGTAATCAGGAAGATCTTTGAAAATAATACCCTCAGGATGTTTGAGAAATAGCAGATATACTGCCTTGACTATAGGCTCCATATGAACTTCATTTTGTTTATCACCAAGAAAGATTCTGTAATCTTCACTTACTATCAGCACGAGCAGCGGTCTTTCAACATAAAACAGAGATGCTATTTCGCTTTCGCTTATTCCAGTCTCTCGGAGTAAGTGAATCTTCTGTTTTATATCATTCAAAAGAGTGGAGCGGACTTTTCGCTCCATCTCCTTTGAACTTTTCTCTTTTTGACTTCTTCCCATGAACGATACGCGATTTAATAGCCCAGTGCATCCATCATAGCATCATATTCCATTGGATTACTTGGCATGTCACCATACATCCCGTCCGTCAGTGCATCCCAGGAATCTTCTTCCGTCCACTCATAGCCACCATCTTCGTAGCTATCACATTCGTAATCATCATCATGCTCTTCGTAAGAGTCATCATAAAAATCTCTTGCCATAATCTCTAAGTTTTAATCGTTATTACTATTATTTATTCACTAATACACTCTGTGCCGTCTGTTCCATCAGATTCTTCTTCAAGGAAAGTTGGTTCTCTACAATTAGTTCATAATCACATTTATTCTCACCCATTTTAATTGTCAACACGAACAGTTCGAGGAAAGTCAAGAAGCAGAACAATACAATGTAGAATGCCAATGAGACTATGCTTTGCGACACCACTTTCAATGTGGCTTCCAGTTCCTCAATAAAACCAGGAGCGCGTTGGCTCATTTCTTCTCTCACCTTCTCTGCTACTTCCTTCTTATCCAGTCGAAGTTGCTCCAATTGTCCAGAGTATATCTGTATTTGGTCGTTATTCGCTTTTAGTTGTTCTGCCAACGGGTTCGCCAATGTCACCGTATTAACCGTCTGTGTTCTTACCTTCTGCGGCTTACCGTTTTCATCCACGCCCACGACCTGTTCTTGGGTTGACACATTAGTACCTTTAATCACGGGGCGTTTCTGCAATTCTTCGTTGAGTGCGATAGTTGCCTTACTCAGCGAGTCCATCTCTTGTGTTATGCGTTGTATGTCGCCGTCGTAGATAGCCAACCGCTTGGTAATCGTAGTGCCTATCACATCCTCACGATGTTCTTGAATGGCCTGCTGAATATCATTGCGGAAAATAATCTGGTCGAAGATGCATGAGCCTAATAACGCCATACATAGAGCAAGCAACACCCTCATGACACTCATCAGTCGTGCCTTACCAACTGTTAATATGATGACTCGCTCCACACATAGCACAATGAACATAAAGGCTAACGCCACACAAAGCTTTAATGCACATGACTCTATATTGATGTACCGGTCTGCAAAACAGTAACCGATAGTCCCCCAAAGCACCATCATAATGCTGATGGCTGATAGAAGTTTGCGATACTGTCGAAAACTGGCCTCGCCACACTCACTTAAAATGTTTTTATCCCATCCGATAAGGAAACATCCTATATTTCGTAATGTCTTCATAATTGTAGCTTTTTACTTGTTGTTGATGAAATTAACTGCATTGGCTGCAATACCCTTAAGGAATCCTCTGCGATACGACTCTATCATGGTCGTCATTTTCGGATCGTTCGCTTCAAGTTGCTGTTGCATTTCCTGAATCTCAGTTAGATGTTCTTCGTATGTCTCCCTGAGTGCTTCCATGTCAGATGCTGCAGCGAGAGCCAACGCCTTCTGAGCATTATCAATTCTCACGTTTACCATCCTAATATCGCTCTTGTACTTCAAGACAATGCGCTTAAAAAGCATCTCCAGATCATTGCGAATAATCTTCTCCTTTGCATCCCGATAGGTAATGTCACAGTTGATAAGTGCATCTTGGAAACCTTCCTCCTCGAAGTTCTTGTGGATGAAGTTGAAGATAACATCAATCGGCATCCCGGTTCCCCAAGTGATGGTGATAACCTTCTTCTTATCTTCATCCTCTTTGGGAGAATCCTGTTCGTTACTCTGCTCCTGAGTCGGTTCTATTACTTCAGGAACAATCTGCTCGTTCTCTACTGGCTTCTTGCCAAACCAATTAAATAGTGCCATAGTCGTACTATATTTATTCGTTAATAATTCGTTTCCCTAACCCTTTAACTCTTCTGTGCCGATCACAATATCAAATGTTTCGTAATTATCACGATATGTATATCTGAATATCATGTTTCTGTTCGTGCGTACCATTCGCTGAACATGAACACTGCTCTTGTTAATCTTACCAAGAATATCCTTTCTCAACTTTTCCACGCTAAATCCCTCAATACGTTTTTTCAACTCATACTCATAAATAAAAGAGTCCGTGGTTACTCTCGAACCTGTCCAAATCGTTATAGAGTCGATTTTCTTAGGGCAGAAGTAGGACTGGTATCTTGCTATCAATTCCAAATACTCATTATCTGCAACACTCTCATCCATCTCTTCCGACAGGATAATTTCCAATTCCCTTTCCGTGAAGTTGTCCAAGATGGAATCAACATCTACTGGATCACTGAAGAACAGCATTGATATTATAGTCATTATTATCACCAGTGCTAATCCAAAGACCATGGAAATTGCTGATACAAAGAAGATAAAGAACCAGAACTTCTTGAAAATTCGCTTGATGTGTAAGAATAATCTTTTCATTTTGTTATTGCTTTTAAATGTTTCACAATCTTGTTTTCTTTGCCTCTTTATACCCAAAAAATGAGAAAGGTAACTGCAATATCGGAAAAAAGTTGTATTTTTGCAGAAAATTTCTTTCAGCATGAGATTCAGAACATACCTAATAGTTGTAGCGATGCTGCTTTCCACCGCTGTAAATGCCCAGCGGAAGAGGGCTTTCTTGGTCGGAATCTCACATTATGACACTGCATTGACGGGCTACCAATGGAACAACATCAATGGGGTTGAGGACATAAACCTTCTTAATCCGGCATTAAAGAATCAAGGTTTCACCACCACTGTATTATTAGACGAGCAGGCAACTTTCGATAACATCGTCAACCAGATAACACAATTTACCAACAAAACCAAGAAAGGCGATGTTGTTTATCTTCATTTCTCAACTCATGGTCAACCAATAGAAGACCTCAATGGTGACGAAGAAGACGGATGGGATGAATCTATTGTCCCTATTGATGCCTACAAAATATATAAGAAAGGTGTCTATGAGGGCCAAAAGCACTTAACTGACGACTTACTTAATAAGTACGTCAAGAAACTCCGTGAGAAAATCGGGCCTAATGGATTCCTGTATGTTGTCATCGATGCCTGTCATGCAGGAACGTCATCAAGAGCTAACGACGAAACAGTTCGAGGTACTCATGTTGGCTTTACACATAATAATAAGGTATTCAAGCCATCGACAACCAAGAAATCACATTATCGAATAGAGGCTTCCGCAAGACAATCGAACGTTCTCTTCATAGAAGCCTGTCGTCCAGACCAGGTGAATACAGAAATCAAGATTGACGGCAAACGCTTTGGTCCTCTCTCGTACAACATTGCGCAGACTTTATCCGGCTTAAGGCTTACCACCAATGCCCGTGAGTTTGTTGAGAGCCTTAAACATTCACTGATGACAACTGGACGTTGGCCTAATAATCAGAATCTTGTTACGGAAACGAGCTATTGATATGGCAAAGGAGATAACACTGCAAAATACGGAACTAAATCGTTTTATTGCCGACGAAAGGAATAAGGTACTGGCTTATCTGAGAAAGACATTCTCTGTCTCAGACGATGATTTGAGCGACATTTATCAGGAGTCATCCGTAGCCTTGTTCATGAATATCCGTGACGGAAAACTTTCAAATCTCACAAGTACGCTCTCCACCTATTTCCTTCGTATCTGCATCAACCAGACGCTTAAATTCTTGGGTAAGCAAAAGAAGGTCGTACCTCTGTTTGACGATAGCAGGATTACCAATAAGGACACTTTCCGTCCCGACAAGATAGATGAGCTATATCAACTCTGCACGGAGGATGAGGATTCGGAAAAGGTTTCTCGCTCAGAAAAGATAGTACAAAGCATCATCGAGTCAATGCCCGACACCTGCAAAAATGTTTTCCAAGGTTATTACTGGGACAACCTCACGACATCAACCATTGCGGATATGTTTGGCTTTGCCAATGCTAACTCTGTCAAAACACAAAAATATAAGTGCCTTCAGAAATTTCGCACCAAGTATAACGAACTAATGAATAAATTCTATGGATAAGAATGACGATATATTAATGGATGGCATCGATGAACGTATAGAAGCATTCCTTCGTGGAGAAATGTCTACAGAGGAAGAGGCAACCTTCAAACAGGAGATTCGTCAGAATCCTGAATTGCGCAACCGTGCTATGGCTATGACCTCGCTCATCAAAGGACTGCACGACCAAAATTCCTTCAAAGAAGCAAACATCATCAAAGAGAATACGGCAAAATCTAAAGTACGTCCTCTCCTCTGGTGGGCTTGCTCCGTTGCTGCTGTTTTCGCTATTTTCTTCGGAATCTACAAAGACCATCGCTACCGTATGCTCGATGCGGCGGTCTCTCCATATTATACGGAATATGACATGAGCGATATTTCTCGTGGTGACGTAGATTCAGCCACGATAGCTCATCTATACGACCTTTTCATTCAGATACAAGACAATAGGAACGTATCAAACATCATCAAAGAACTGGAATCCATCTACAATTCCCTTGATGACAACTTTACCTACAACGCTTATGCCAATGACATCGCTTGGAACCTCGCTTTGGCATATGTAAAAGATGACCAAATAGACCAGGCCATCACCATCCTACAAAAGCTCAAAGCAGATAACACAGATACACCTATTTATAATAAGGCAGACGAACTGATAAAGAAACTGCAAGACTTATAAGCGAGTAGTTAGGAGGGCAATCACAAGGTTGTCCTCCTTCTTTTTCGATTACCTTTTTCCTGCATGATGTATCAAAGGTAAAAATAGATACAGCATGGAAGAATATATTGAGTCGATAGAGAAGTTCTTGCGAGGGCAGATGAGCTATGAAGAAGAGACCGCATTCAAGAAGTCGCTAATTACAAATGCCCATATGCGAACATGTGCTTTTATCATAGCGTTTATTATGAAAACACAAAAAACAGGGTAAAGATTTGGCGATTCCAACTTTTATTGCTACCTTTGCAATCGAGAAAACCTCATTCTCCTTTTATTCTTGATTCTAACCGAGCCTCTGAGCCAATCGAAATAACTGCAAAGTTTAACGGTGGCTTGAGGTATGCCCCACAAAAATAGTTCAATATGAATGATATAATTTGCAGATGTGGTCACAAAATGGTTAAAATCGGACAGCAAGTTGACACATCTTTTGGGAAGATTACAAAAAGGATTAAGTATTCATGCCCCAATTGTGGAAATGAAGCATTCCTTGATCCTATGAAGTGGAATCTCTAAAGGAGAGGGGCATCGCCCCTCTACTTTAATCCAATCCATCTAACATTATAAACGATGCCCAAGACTTAGGGTTATCATACCTCCCATTATCGAATTTGCGAAGATATTGTTGAGCATCTTTAAGTGACTGACGCTTAGTCTTTCCGCTCATCAGATTCCGATAGAACTCAACCATCAGTATTCTCGTTGCTTCATCATCTACTTTGTCCAAACTCATCACTATGGTATTTGCGCCTGCCTTCTTAAATCCACGTTGAAGGCCATACACGCCTCCATTATTTATGTCACCTAAAGCAGATTCGCATGCAGAAAGGACGACGAGATCAACTCCCCTCAGGTCGAGTTGAGAGATTTCTTTAGATGTAAGGATTCCGTCCTTGTTTTTATCTGTAACAGGAATCCTTGATATCACTCTGTTTCCTCCAGCCATTACCAGAAAAGAATGCGTTAGAGTTACATCCTCCTTTACAGGGTCATTAAGACTGGCCATAGATTCCAAGAAATCAAAGTTATTTTCATTCTTCTTTATGTCAACATTATCCGGATTGACATACATACCATGAGTTGCCAAATGAATAATAGCGTGCCTTTGACCTGATAAATTGCGGAAACTTTCCTCTGTACCTGTTCCTCCGCTATAAAGAGTTGTCAATATATTCTTCTCTGCCAACAATTCTTTTATTTCTTGAGTTTCTATAGTTGTATTGAATAATGGGTCAAATCCACCACGTTCAGCTATACCTCTCCACATGCTGGGCATATCGTTTGAATTATCTCTTGAAGTATTTTCAGTTAACTGATTATAATCAAGGCCACCATATAATACAGCACTATTGGCATGCTGGTTTCTACTCTTCCGCACAAGGTCCTTTGTAGATGAAAGCCTATACATATTATATTGCTCAAACATACTGCTTGTGCCATCTGCACTATAATACTCAATGGGAAGCATATACAGAATACCATCTGGCGAGAAATAGATGTTTTTAACTGTATAGTATTGTTCCAAAATAGGCTTCCATATCAGTTCTCCAACAATGTCACGAATATTGCGTGTGTCTGTTTTCTTGATTTCTTCCAACATAGATTCACTATATAAAGTTATCATCTTTGGGTTGGAACAAGTCTTGTCGATGACCAATGCATGATAGGTGTTATAGCTTCCTTTGTCTTCCATTGTAGATATAAACTCTATCGCGATAGCATCATCTGATAGTTGTTGTTGAATATCATTCCATTTAGTGTTTAGGCGTGAAATGTTATTAGCATTTTGCTGAATCTCAGAATCAAGCAAAAGGCTCTTTGAAAAAAGGATGTAGTCGTATAACTTAGACAAAAGGGCAGCATTTCTATCGGACTTCTCTATAATATTTCTATAAAGCAGGAAATTATGTTCATATTTGTCCCATAATCGCTGCTTTTGTTCCATTGTCATTCCAGTAAGTTCGTTATTTATGAAGTTCTTCAGATAGTCCAATACTTCAGATAAACATTGTTCCGCTTTATTATATTCTAGGTTTTTCCATAGAAATATAGACAAATATGATTTTGCCCATATCCACCCTTCTTGGTTATTAGACTGCTTAAAGGATGAGACAGATTCTTCTGCATATCGAATGGCCTCTATAATATTTTCATTTTGAAATTGAATCATAGCCATTTGTAGCGTTGGAATTGCTGTTCCAAATCTTTTGTCATCACCAACTATTTTGATACACTCTTCTAAACATGCGATTGCGGCATCAGATTGATGATTTCTCATATAATATTCTGACAAATTGGTAAGATGAAGTGCATACAATTGGCTATCGCCCATATTCTTAAGAATCTTACCACTTTCCAACTCTGTATTGATGGCTTTTGTATAGTTGTCTTGTTTCTGATAAATTCTGGCTAGTGTTTGTAGATAGTTTGACTTGTTGGTATCAATCCTTTGTTTGATAGATGCCAAGGCAAAGGGATTGTTCATCATACCATTCCCTGTCTGCTCAACTGCATCTATGATGTATTGTTCAGCGTTGTCGTGTTCGTTAAGAACATCAATAGCTTTCTTTATGTATAGCTCTGCATTATCAAGCTTCTCTGCACTTTGATAGTAATGACTGATACTACCATAAACTTCAGCCAAAGATATCCAGTCTTTCGCATCTTGGTATATTCCTGCTGCTATAGATTGCAATTGAACAGATTTTTCGAAATTTAGAGATAGACCATAAGCCCAAGCCAAATCTCCAAGAAGTTCGGCATATTTCAACGATTTGACACTCAACGATTCATAGAGTCGTTTTGCGGCTTCACCAGATGCAATCGCTTCATCTTTTAGTTCGCTTCTTTGTTGATATTTGCATTTTAGTCCCAGTAATTCTGCATACTCAATACTATTATCTAAACTATTGTTTTTGTATATAGTAAGTGCTTTATCGCAATACCATATCGCTTTTTGATTATTCCCTATTAAGGAATAAACAGCTGATGTCTGTTTGGGAATTATTGCAAAACTAATGGATGTATTATCAACAAAGGCGGGCAAATTGTGAATTTCTTCTTCTACCAAATCTATACACTTGATAAAGTCATAGTTTGAATTACCTTCTATTAATATATTAAGGAGTTCTGAAATGTATGCGTTGGCATCTCCTATTTTACGCCTTGTTTTTAAGCACTTTTTTTCGTAGATTAACGCAGAATCACTTTCTTCAATCTGTCTATAGTCGTATGCAATGAATTGTAATGCCAATGCATATTGATCGTCAACAATCCCGAGAGTCTCATATAAATCAATAGATTTCTTATATGTTTCAATAGCCTTCTTATAATCTATTGCATGAGAATAAAATTGAGCTAGAGTCCTTAGATGAAGAGCGTAGTCACTATTTAATGTACCCCATAATTTACCGGATATTTCTCCTTCTTCAATGGCAGTCTTTATTGCTTTATCGTATTTTCCATATTTGTCATACATGATACTGGAAAATGTATATGCCAAAATAAGTGGCTCTGATTTAATTCCGTAAATGTATTTAGTCGCTTCTACTTCTTTTTCTTTGTATTGTAGAGCTTTCAAAGTGTCATTAGCAGAATCATAAAAAGAAGACATGTTTTTAAATCTATTAAGCTCACTCTCCATAAAATGACAATCATATTGTTTTGACAAATCAATTCCATATATATTAAAAGCTTTCTCGTTAGGTGTTTCAATGATATTGATTTTTCCTTTATACTGGGAAGAAGGGAAGGACAATTTTACAATACATCTTTCCGCTTCATAGAAAGTCCTTTCTTGTGGTGCAAATGGTAATCCATCACTCTTTAGTATGGTATGTTTCTTACCAGATACTACATCTTCAAGATACATATTTGGTGATATGTTAGCCCAAGAATTTGCTTCTGCTGAAAAAGTGAAATACACAAAAGTGGTATCTTGCGTCATTTCTATCTTATCAATATGGAACGATGGTTGATCTGTCCTGTCAAACACAGGATTTTCAATGGTTTGTGCTACAATACTAATACAACAAAAAAAGTAGAACACCGATAAAAGCCATCTTTTTATAATCATATACGTAGTCTTAACATTATAGTTTTGATTTATTTGCCAAAGATAAGAAATAATAAAGATATTTGCAAGTTTATTGCTAAAAAGTTTTTTTCACAAGGCTTGTTATTGAAATTAGCTTGGTTTTTATGGCTTATTTTAATATTTTTGCATCAAAAATCGAAAAAATCTTCATTTAGGTGGTTACCTTTTACGTTTTCTGGGTATAAAGAGGCAAAGAACAACAAATTAGTAGTAACAATTTTAAAAAGTACAATTATGAAAAAGTTAATGATGACACTGATGGCTGTCGTATTCGCCATCGCAGCAAACGCTCAGTACAACACCAACTATTACAACCAGTATGGTAGCAATATCGGTTCCTCTACCACTCGTTCTAATTATGGAGGCGGTTATACCACGGACTACTACGATCAGTATGGTGGCAGCACCGGCAGTGCAACAACACGTTCTAACTATGGTGGTGGTACGACCACGAACTATTATGACCAGTACGGAGGCAGTACAGGTAGCGCTACCACTCGCTCCAACTACGGTGGCGGAACAACCACTAACTACTACGATCAGTATGGCGGTAGTACGGGCAGTGCAACAACACGTTCTAACTATGGTGGAGGTACGACCACTAATTACTATGACCAGTACGGTGGCAGTATAGGTTCGTCAACTACCAGACAAAACTATGGCGGTGGAACTACCACGACTTACTACGACCAATATGGCAACAGCCTTGGAACCAGTTCCAGCAGGTGAATAGGATTCTCCGTGAATTTGTTGAGCGAGTCTGTTGAAAAACAAGCTCGCTCAACTCTTTAATGAGGACATAGGGATTATATGGATAATCTGACTATCTGCGATAGCCCCGTTTGTGACTGCTAAGAATCAATAGACCTCAGCCTTGGTTCCAACAGCAATGTCGCATATCGCATCAACAGCTTTCAACATCCATCCTGCATTGGTCAGCCGCTCCTTGGGCTTGTCGCCGAGTGCCTTCCTCACTATTTCTTTCTCCCTATCATTCATGACGTATTTGTCGAGTCGGGGATTGATCAGTTGACCAATGCTGATAATTCGGATGTGCTCTTCAGTGAAAAATCACCTTTTCTTTTTTTATTTCATAGCATTTTTATACTTTTGTCTCGGATTTAACATACTCTACCCAAGGTGTAGCCAAGGTATACCCAAGGTGTAGCCAAGGTGTTGCCAAGGTCAAAAGGCTGACATTACCTTGGGTAGAACCCGAGTACTACTTGGATAGGGTATGGGTAGAGTGAAGGAATAAGTCCATTGGGAATTATATCACCGTTATATAGCACTTCCTGAGTCACCCAAGTCACCAAACCAAATTCCCTGTTAAAGGAAAACTTGGTGGTAGCAAGGTGGCAGCAAAATAGCTATTCTACAAAGTTTCCCATCGTCTCTCTTTTTAGTCCGTCCCGACGGACTGCCAGTCCGCTCGGCTCGGACTGAGAGTCCGAAGCCTACGGACTCCCGGCTACTATTAATACCCACGGTTATTTCCCCATAACCTTGGGTTATTTCGTAATAAGGGTACCTTATTGGAGAATAAACGTTCCTTGTTCGACGCAAAAAAAAGTTTTTTTGTTTTTACCCTCACACCCTAACGTCATCCCTCTCAAATGCCGATGTGTAGGGCGTTTGAACCACGTTACCCTTTTTCATTCTCCCTCACGTCTCCCTCACATTTTGGGTAACCTATTACATTTTGAGTCTCAGGATTTCAAAATGTGACCCTCCAGAGGCAAAAACGTTAGGGAGACGTGAGGGAGAATCCTTTGTCCCTAACGTGCTCAAACGCCCTACACATCGTGGTTTGGTGCAAAAACGTTAGGATGTGAGGGTGAAATCAAAAAAACTTTTTTGTGATGAAATTTAGCATGATAGTACCGAGGCATTTTCACGTTTGGTACTTTCATGCAATGCGGATTTCGTAAACCTTTACGTACATAGTATATAAAAAATCGTCGAAAAAGTTGCACCATTCAAAAAAAGTACTTACCTTTGCATTCGAATTCGAATTTTTTGATTATAAACAGTTAACTAAATTTTTCATAATGATGAAGAGAATGTATTTGATGAAAGGCATGGCCGCTTTAGCATTTGGCCTTGTTGCCGTAAGCTGTAACAAGTCGGATATTTTTAATCCGTACGCACAGCAGGAAAAGAATCAGCAGGAGTCAGAAACAGCATTTGCCAAGAATGTCATGGCTGGTCAGGCAATTGACGCTAACCAGACATGGTCAACAGCAAACGCTATGGAAGTCAGCGTTACTCCAAGTGCCACTGGTACTCTGAAAATTTACACCGCTAATCCTATTGGAAACGTGGTAGCTCCTCTTTACACAGCTAATGTAACTGCAGGTGCTCAGACAACTTTTACTGTCACAAAGCCAGCTGATGCAGAGAAATTGTATGCTGCTGTGATGGATAAGAACAACATGATTCTCGACATGTTAACCTTTAATGCTTCTGGCAGCAAGGTTGACGTAGACATGAGCATGCCCGAAATCAGCAGCAGGCGTGCCGTTTCTCGTCGCTCTATGCCTGAACAGCCATCTTTCAGAGATGGAAACGACAAGAAGCCCGTTATGCCTACCATCTACAAGAACACACTTGCAGATGCTAAAACTGCAGGTGCCACTGCCATTTCTGACGGAATTCAGCAGGGGGGCGTTTACTATATGACTCCCGGCATGAGTGCTCCTGATATTCAGAACACTTCTCTGACCATCTATTTTGATGGTGACTTCACCAACAATGCCGTTTCTTCTCTATATAATTACCAGAACGACAATGGTACAACATACTGCGTTACTAAGGGTTCAAAACTGAAGATTACAGCCGGTATTCGCAACAATCTCAAAATTTATCTTGCACCTGAAGCAGAACTTGATATCACCAGCATCAATGGGGATTTAACGATGCAAAATGGTGGCGACAAGACGGCTATCTACATGAGTGCTGGTAGTAAACTGAAGGTTAACTCTCTGATTTTCTATCATGGAACTATCTTGAACGAGGGTGGTACCATCACCGCTAACAAGTTGAAGATTACTGATGGAGCGTTGCTGTATAACAACGGAACAGTAGACTTGAAAAATGTAAGCGGCGATGGAAAGCTTGATCTCTACAATACAAATGCAGAATTTGTCAACAACAACACCCTGCTTGCTAAGAGCGTGTCATTAGCTGCCGGTTCGAAGTTCTTGAACACCGTCAATGGTGAGGTAACCGTCAGTGGTGCTACTGATGTTTATAACGAGTCTGACTGCTGGATGAACAACGGACTCTACACAACTGGCACGTTCAAATGCTGGGATACAAAGAAGGTTTACAACAACTGCCGTCTCACAGTGACAGGCAAGTTTACCATGAACGGTAGCGATAGTAACTTCATCCTGAATGGTGAGGCTTCACTGATTTGCGACTCCTTTGACTGGAACTCAGACAATGCCTTCTGGCTCGGTGGTGGCTCTCTGGTGAAGGTAGCAAAAGAGCTGAAGTCTAATAATGGTAATGACGGTGAAAGAGGTTTCTTCCAATTTGGTGATGAATATGCTGTTATTTCTGCCGCTTCAGTTACCACAGATTATCCCAACTCTCAGTGGAGAGCAAGATACTCAGGTAAGATTTATGTAGACTGCAGCAACCACTTTGACTTTGTGTCAATGAATGATACTCAGAAGAACATTTACATTGGTGAGGGTGTTGTATTCTCAACACAGCAGAATGCTGCTCCTGTAAACTGGGCAGAGTCTAAGTGTAGACCCGCTTATAACTATAAGAAGCCAGATCCAGATCCCGTTATGTACTACTACTATGCATTCGAGGACCTCGGTACAACGAACGACTTCGACTTCAACGACGTAGTTATCCGCGTATCTGCTCCCAATAATGGTACGTCAACTGTTCAGTTGATGTGTGCCGGTGGTACCATGTCAACCAAGGTAACTTACGGTGAAAGAATTTTATGCAATGAGGTTCATGCTGCATTTGGCGTAGACAACATCAAGGATATGATTAATACCGGAGCTGGTTCTGAAAAGACCTTCCCCGTCACACTGGGTACTATTGAGAACCTGACTGCTGATACTGACATGTCTAGGCTCCCATTCGGCATTACCTGTCAGGGTAACGATGGTCAGGTATTCAGAGTAGAGAACAGTGTTGAAAACCATGGTAAAGCTCCACTGGTTATCGTTGTTAACGGTTATCCCTCAGGAGATAATGCAGGTAAGTGGTTCTGGTCTAGAGAGTACATCAACATTGTAAACCCATACGAGCAGTTTGGCGCATGGGGTGCTAATGTACAGTCAAATGCTAATTGGTACTTGAACTACACTGAAAGGAAAGACGGAAAGGTAATCCTTTACAAATGGTAATTGAATTCATCAAATACATAAGATAAACTAGAAGGAAGGGGTGTCTATGAGATATGGGCACCCCTTTTATCCATTAAATAAGGACGTAACTATGAAGCAGATAAATAGTGCACTGATTGTCATCCTGACAGCTTCGCTGACACTAGGGTCGTGCAAGAGCAAAAACGTATTCGACCAAGAAGGGTACAACGAGATCATTACAGGTCAGTTCCCCATCGAGCCGATTGACCAGACACAGACGTGGAATCTGTCCACACGACGGACTGTCAGCATCAACGTCAATGCCAATCTGGAGAATATGGAGAAGCTGATGGTGCTTACAGCAAACCCTGCCGTCAATAGCGATGCACAGATCATGGCTGAGGAGGCTAACCCCGAAGAGGGACGCATCTATACGATGCTCTTCGTGTCTCCTGACGCAAAGACGACATTCTATGCTGCCATCAAGACAACAGACAATCGCTATGCTATCGTAGAATTTAAGGCGTCCGACAATACGGTGAACTTCAATGACAAGGTGATGGCTACGATTAACACGGAGCCCAAACGCCAGGCGTTCACCTATTGCTTTGAAGAAAACTTCCCCATGCCTGGAGACTACGACTTCAACGACTGCGTGATGCGCATGTCTTTAGAGCGTGGCAGTAAAAAGAATCAGGTTAAACTGAACGTCACTTTAGAGGCCGTTGGTGCGAAGATTCCAATGGCAGGTGCCGTCAGACTGTGTGACTACAACTATAACGACATTGAGAGCGTGGAGATAGCCGACGGAAAGGCATTTGACGATGGCTATCCATTGCAGAAGAAATACATCCCCGAAGACGCAACGCTGCTTCGTGGACGCAACAACGTGGCGGTCATCCGACTATTTGAAGATGCCATGTGGTGTATGGTCAAGGAAGACCCCGACAATATCGGTATTCTGACTCGAAAGAACATCAACGTGACACGAGCCACAGATGAAACAAACCTTCACAGAACACCTATCACCAAGACCTATATCATTACCTTCAAAGAGAGTTCTGCTGCCCTTCTGAACAACTTTCTGGAAGACAAGTTAGACCCGTTTATCGTGACGCTCTTCAACGCAGGTTATTGGGAGACGCACGTATACACCCATCAGCAGGCACAGGCGCTCTACGAGTATCCTGACCAGAACGATGTACACATGCTCTGGGCATTGTGCGTTCCATCAGGCAACTTCCGCTGGCCTTTGGAGGGTAAGCTGATAGGCAACTACAAAGACAACATACTGACGGGAGCCTACCGTGAGTATAACCACTCCTTCGGACAATGGGCAGCCCAAAAAGAACAGTCGAGAGACTGGTTCTACTACCCGACTGTTACGGAGGTATATTAATATAAAGATATGGTATTAAATTATATATGGGTAGCTTTCTTTATCGTTGCCTTCGTCATTGCAGCGATAAAACTACTTTTTCTGGGAGACTATGAGGTATTCCCGGCGATGATGGACTCCACGTTCTCATCGTCGAAGACCGCATTTGAGATTTCGTTAGGACTGACAGGTGTGCTGTCACTCTGGCTGGGTGTGATGAAAGTCGGAGAGAAGGGAGGCGTCGTCAACGTACTGGCCCGCCTGCTGAGTCCCGTATTCACCAAGTTGTTTCCTGACATTCCAAAGGGACACCCCGTAACGGGTTCCATCTTCATGAACATAGCCGCCAACATGCTGGGACTGGACAATGCCGCCACACCGCTGGGACTGAAGGCAATGGAACAGATGCAGGAACTGAACCCGAAGAAGGACACAGCATCGAACCCGATGATTATGTTCCTGGTGCTGAACACATCAGGACTGACACTCATCCCCGTCAGCATCATGGTATATCGTGCACAAATGGGTGCAGCCCAGCCAACAGACATCTTCATCCCCATCCTACTGGCAACATTCTTCTCGACATTGGCAGGCATCATCATCACCTCGCTTTTTCAGCACATCAATCTGCTGAACCGCACCATCCTGCTGACCTTGGGCGGAGCCTGTGCCGTAGTAGCATCCATCATCTGGGGTTTCTCACAGATGGATCCCGATACGATGAACCGTGTCAGCACCACATCAGCCAATATCCTGCTGATGACCATCATTACAGGATTCATCCTGGCAGGTGTGCGTAAGAAGGTCAACGTCTACGACGCCTTTATCGAAGGTGCCAAAGACGGATTCCAGACAGCCGTTCGCATCATCCCCTATCTGGTGGCTATCCTCGTTGGCATCGGTGTGTTCCGTGCCTCAGGAGCTATGGATATGCTCATTGGAGGTATGCGCTGGTGCATAGAACTAACGGGAGCCAATGCCCAATGGGTAGATGCTATGCCTACGGCGCTGATGAAACCGCTGTCTGGGTCAGGAGCACGCGGCATGATGGTCGACGCAATGACGACCTATGGAGCAGACTCGTTTGTAGGCAGGCTGTCGTGCGTCTTCCAAGGCTCAACAGATACCACATTCTACATTCTGGCAGTCTACTTCGGTAGCGTTGGCGTTTCCAAGACCCGTCACGCCGTCTCTTGCGGCTTGCTAGCCGATCTGGCCGGTATCATCGCAGCTATAGCTATATGTTATTTGTTCTTTAACTAGTGAGACAATGGGTAAGTTAACTACCATTTTCAAAGATACAGCCATCTACGGACTATCGAGCATTATAGGCCGCTTTCTGAACTACCTGCTGGTACCACTCTATACGGCACAATTCTCTGCTGCCAGTGGAGCCTACGGCATCATCACCAATATCTACGCCTATGTGGCACTGGCCATGGTGCTGTTGACATTCGGTATGGAGACAACCTATTTCCGCTTTACCAACAAGACGCATACGGACTCCGAGACGGTCTATGGAACCACATTGATTACCGTGGGTTCGATATCGTTGGTGTTTGCCGTATTGGTATTGCTACTATTGTCGCCTATCAGTCAACTGATGGGTTATGGCGACCATCCCGACTACGTAGGAGTGATGGCTGTCACGATAGCTATCGACTCCTTTCTGTGTATTCCCTTCGCTCACTTGCGCCAACAGCGGAAGGCCATTAAGTTTGCAGCCCTCAAGCTGTTGAACATCATGGTGACTATCCTGCTGAACCTCATCTACTTCTATTTCATGGACGGCAAGGATGTAGGTTATGTGTTCTATATTAATCTGGCTTGTACGGTAATGCTTGCCGTCTGCCTGATTACGGAATATACCGGTTTCCGTTGGAAACTTGACAAGGTGCTGCTACGCAATATGCTCAGCTATTCATGGCCTATCTTGATATTAGGTATCGCAGGTATTCTGAACCAGACGGCCGACAAGATGTTGTTCCCGTACATCTATGAGGGCAGCGACATGCGGGCCCAACTGGGTATCTATGGTGCCTGTTCGAAGATAGCCATGATTATGGCGATGATCACGCAGGCCTTCCGCTTTGCCTACGAGCCTATCGTCTTTGCAGGAGTAAAGGACAAAGACCAACACGAGATGTACACGAAGACCATGAAGTTCTTCATCATCTTCACCCTGCTGGCTTTCCTGATTGTGGTAGGCTACATGGACCTTCTGAAATACATTGTCCGCAATCCAGACTACTGGGTAGGACTGAAGGTCGTTCCTATCGTGATGGCTGCAGAAATCATGATGGGCATCTACTTCAACCTGTCGTTCTGGTATAAAATTATCGACAAGACCATCTGGGGAGCAATCTTCTCCGGCATCGGTTGTGCCGTACTGTTGGCAGTCAACATCATCTTTGTGCCCAAGTACGGCTTCATGGCTTGTGCATGGGGTGGTTTTGCTGGATATGGTGTCGCCATGCTCGCCAGCTATTTCGTGGGACAGAAGTACTATCCGCTGAAATACCCGATAAAGGAAATTGTCCTCTATGTGGTGCTGGCGTATGTGCTCTTCCGCCTCATGGACTTGTCTGTCGACTGGCCGATGATGGGCCGACTGGCTTTCAACACCTTGCTTATCCTTATCTTTGTGGCAGTCATCGTCAAGTACGACTTGCCGCTGGGTAAGTTACCTGTTATCGGAAAATACTTTAGATAATATCATCATGAGAAAACTATTCTTATCATTACTGAGTCTGTGTGCACTCGGAGCACACGCCGACGAGGGTATGTGGACCCTCTACAACCTGCCCACTGCCGTCTACGACCAGATGAAGCAGTATGGCTTCCAACTGCCTATGGAGCAGTTGTACAAGAGCGACAATGCCGTGAAGAACGCCGTCGTCAACTTCGGTGGTTTCTGCTCGGGCGTCGTCGTTTCACCCGACGGACTTGTATTCACCAACCACCACTGTGGTTTCGATGCCATTCGTCAGCATTCTACTGTTGAACATGACTACCTGCTGAACGGCTTCTATGCCAAGTCATATGAGGAAGAATTGCCCAACGAGGATTTGTTCGTCAGTTTCATGATTGAACAGAAAGATGTGACCGACGAGATAACAGCAGCCTTGAAAGGGGTCAAGCGAAGCCGTCAAGGACATGTGGTAGACAGTATCGAGAATGCTTGGCAGAAGACTATCCGCCAGCAGGACTCAACCCTTCGCGTGGAAGTAAAGCCTTTCTACGAGGGTAACAAGTACTACTGCACCACCTACCGCGACTTCAACGATGTGCGTCTGGTATTCACCGTGCCCAAGTCGATGGGTAAGTTCGGTGGTGAGACGGACAACTGGATGTGGCCACGCCAGACATGCGACTACTCCGTATTCCGCATCTATGCTAACCCCAAGACCAACGGTCCTGCTGAGTATTCCAAGGACAACGTGCCCTATCACCCCAAGTCATGGGCTCCTGTTTCCATGCAAGGCTACAAGCCTGGCGACTTCTGCATGATTATGGGTTATCCCGGCTCTACCAGCCGCTACCTGTCCAGCTATGGCATCCAGGAGCGTCGCGATGCCTTGAATGCACCACGAGCCCAGGTTCGTGGTGTCAAACAGAAAGTTATGTTGCGCCACATGCGTGCTGACGAGGCTGTTCGCATCAAGTACGACTCCAAGTACGCCAGTTCCAGCAACTATTGGAAGAACTCTATCGGCATGAACAAATGCATCGACTCCATCGGACTCATCCAGCAGAAGCGCCAGTATGAGGAGAAGATCAGTCAGTGGCTCAGCACCCATGAGGCTCCTGAGGCTGCAGGACTTGATTTCAGCAAGATGGCCGACCTCTACCAGAAGCGTATGGCAGTTTCGAAGGCACGAACCCTATTCATGGAGTCGTTCTTCCTGCAGGACCAGCTAACCTACCGCGCCATGAGGATTCAGTGGAACATGCGCGTCGAGGGTCCCAAGGACAAGCCCAAGAAACAATATCACCTGTTCAAGGACAACAGCGACGAGTGGGATCTCGATACCGACCGTGAGATTCTGGTTGCACTCATGAAGAACTACCGAGAACAGATAACGGATGACACCTACCTGCCAGATTTCTACCAGACCATTGACAAGAAGTTCAAGGGAGACTACGAGGCTTACGTCAATGCACTCTACAGCAAGTCTGTCCTGATGAAGTCGGATAAGCCCATCTATTTCAACAAGAAAAGCTATAAGAAGGACCTAGGCGTGCAATATGGCCTGTCTATCAGTGAGACGTTAGAGAAAATCAATGATGCTCGCCAGAAGCTGAACAGCGAGATTGCCGAGCAGGAGAAACTGCTATGTGCTGCCGTGCTGCGTATGGAACAAGACATGCCCAACTACTCGGATGCCAACTTCACGCTGCGCATGACCTACGGACAGATTGGCGAATACACGCTGGGCGGACGTCCTTCAGGCTATTATACCACCGCCCGTTCGCTGTGGGAAAAAATGCAGAAAGCCGACCAGAACTTTGAATACTTTGCCGAGCCCGTGATGCACGAGCTGATGGCACAGAAGGACTTTGGCCGTTATGCTGACGCCCTGACAGGCACCATGCAGCTCTGCTTCCTGTCGAATACCGACATTACTGGCGGCAACTCAGGTTCACCTATCTTTAATAATAAAGGTGAACTGCTTGGCCTGGCCTTCGACGGCAACTGGGACAGTTTGTCAAGTGATATCTTCTTCGACCGTCAACTGGCTCGTACCATCAATGTCGATGTGCGCTACATGCTGTACATGATGGACAAATGGGGACATGCCGACCGGTTGCTGAAAGAGATTAACGCAAAATAATATGGAATAATTTTGTAAGATGCAAAAAAATAATGTATCTTTGCAGCCGATTATCAATTTAACATTTAAACAAATTACACAAAATGAAAAAATTTCAAACTATGATGCTCATGCTGCTGGTTGCAGTAATGGGTATGACCGTACAGTCATGCGGTGATGATGACAACTCTACATCTGGTGATAACAAAGTAGGTTATATTAGAGAGGATTTTTCCAAATCTTTGAAATTTCAGGATAGATATTTTTCTGAATATTCCGATGAGGCTACTGTGAAGAAGCTTTCAGAAGACCAACAGATGACACTCCTTGCTTTCTTCACCGCTATTAAGGAAGCTGATGCAAGTTTACAAACACTGGTAGATGGCGGAACTACTCCTGCTGATGCCAAGGTGATTAGTACTTACAAAAAATATGTGGAAGAATTCACCAATAACAAGGGATTCGAAGGTACTATTAAGATTACTAAAGTCAAGAATGGCACCACCTCTGAAGTTGGTACCATCACATTCACAAAATAATAATCAGTGATTTAAAAAAATACCTCCAAGACAGCTTGGAGGTATTTTTTTATTTCTTCTTTCGAGGCTTTCGGATGGCCCAGCCTTCTTCTGAGAAATCAGGAATCTCGCCCTTGAGCTTCATGCTCTTGGGATTCAGGAATTGCAGCCAATCTTCTTTGTCATGGGCCTTATTGGTCCTATTCGCCTTATGGGACTCATGGGACTTATTGGACTTATGTGGCTCATGGGCATGGGATTTGGGGCTATGGGCACCCTCGGAAGCATCGTTGCAACGAACGTCACGGTTCTTATAGCGCTGGCCGTCGATATATTTCATCACTCGCTCGGCATCTTCCTCGGGAACCTCAAAGTACGACATCGTCTGTAGGAGGTCAATATGACCTACAGCTACATGGCCATGTACGTTCTTGTTCAGGAACTGCATCAGTTCGCCGGGGTAGAAACCGTCCTTCTTACCCAAGTTGATAAAGAGTTTGCGGTAACCTTCACTGGTTGGCGTAGCTTGCTTCTTTCCACGACCATCACCCTTCCGGCCTCTTCCGTCTTCCTTGTTGCCTCTGCCTTCCCTGCTGCTAACCACACCTATCTCCGGTGCGTCGGCATAGTAGGCTAAGAACTTGCCGAACTCCAAGGAGACTATCTTCTTGATGAGGTCGTCCTTATCCACATACTCGAAGTAGCGGCTGATGTCCTGCATAAAGGGGGCAATCTGCTCTTCATCGACATCGGCCTTGACTATCTGATCCATCACTTTGTAGAGCTGTTTCTTGCAGATTTCCTCTGCCGAGGGGATGACGCCCTGCTCGAACTGCTTACCAATCTCCTTCTCGATGTTGCGAATCTTGAACTTCTCACGGCTGTGCACAATGCTGATGCTCGTACCCTTCTTGCCGGCTCGACCGGTACGGCCCGAGCGGTGGGTATAGTTCTCGATGTCGTCGGGCAGTCCGTAGTTGATGACGTGCGTCAGGTCGTCGACGTCCAGTCCGCGTGCAGCCACGTCGGTAGCCACCAGCAACTGTACGGTATGCTGGCGGAACTTCTGCATGGTCAGGTCGCGCTGTTGTTGCGAGAGGTCGCCATGCAACGCCTCGGCATTGTACCCATCCTTGATGAGCTTGTCGGCCACCTCCTGCGTCTCTATCTTCGTACGACAGAAGATGATGGCGAAGATGCGGGGATAGTAATCTACCAGTCGCTTCAGCGCCAGGTACTTGTCCTTAGCATTCACCATGTAGTAGATGTGGTTGACATGCTCGGCACCCTCGTTGCGGCTGCCCACCACGATTTCCTTGTAGTCGTGCAGGTATCCTTTGGCAATGCGCTCAATGTCGCGGCTCATGGTGGCCGAGAAGAGCAGCGTGTTACGGTTTTCAGGCACACCTTCCAGTATGGCGTCGATGCTCTCCTGGAATCCCATGTTCAACATCTCGTCGGCCTCGTCCAGCACCACGTTCTGCACGTCGTCCAGCTGTGCGACGCCGCGCTTCATCAGGTCGATCAGTCGGCCCGGCGTAGCCACGATGACCTGCACGCCTTTGCGCAGGGCGCGAATCTGCTGTTCTATCGATGCACCGCCATAGACCGCCTCGATGTGGATGCCGTCCAGGTATTTGGCAAAGTCGCGCATGTCGTCGGCAATCTGCAGGCACAGCTCACGTGTCGGTGCCAGCACGAGTGCCAGTGGAATGCCGCGTCCTATCTCGCCCAGCTGCGGGCGTGGTTTCTCTGCAATGCGTTGCAATACGGGAATGCCGAACGCCGCCGTTTTGCCCGTGCCCGTCTGGGCCAGTGCTATCACGTCGTTCTTGTTTCCTAACAAATAAGGTATTACCTCCTCTTGTACAGGCATGGGCTGTACAAACCCCATTTCTTCGATGGCTCGGCGAATCCCTTCGCTCACACCAAGTTCTTCAAATGTCTTCAAAATCAATATGTTTTCTTAATTCGGATACAAAGGTACGAAATAATTCATAATTCTTTGCCGATAAAGCAAGAAAATCTCCATTGCATAGTATAATTCATATTTTTATAGTATATTTGCAGATGCTATGAAGATATGTGTATTTTGCTCGGCTAATGGGCAGTTGGACCCCGACTTCTTCACCATGACGGAGGAACTGGGGCGGTGGCTCGCCACAGAGGGCCATACGCTGGTGTATGGCGGTGTTAACAGTGGACTGATGGAGTGCGTGGCCAGAGCCGTAAAGCAGGCTGGCGGAAGGACGGTGGGTGTGCTGCCGCAGATAGTGGTGAAGAGCGGACGCATCTCTGACTACGTGGACGTGGAGGTGCTGTGCGACAACCTGAGCGACCGCAAGCAGCTGATGGCCGACAAGAGCGACGTGTTCATAGCGCTGCCCGGCGGCATCGGCACCATCGACGAGGTGTTCACCATCGCTGCCGCCCATACCATCGGATACCACGACAAGCGGGTGATTCTGTATAACATGAAGGGTTTCTGGGGCGACATGACCGCAATGCTCGACCGCTTGCAGCAGCGGGGCATGGTGCGCGGCGAGTGGCGCGACTATATCGCTGTGGCCAACAGCCTGGAGGAAATTTCGGAATTAATCAAAGGATGATGGGGCTTATAGGGCTTATGGGACCTATAGGGCTAATTGGCCTTATTAGCCCCATAGGCCTCATTAGCCTTAGCGCAGGGCCAGGGCGCGGTTCTCGGCAGCCTCCATCAGTTCGCGCTCGCCGGGACCTTTGTCGTTGATGCCGCAAAGGTGCAGGATGCCGTGGATGATGACGCGATGCAGCTCTTCGTCATAGTCTTTCCCGAACAGCTCGGCATTCGAGCGCACCGTGTCGAGCGAGATGACGAGGTCGCCGTTCAGCACATCGTCCTCGCAATAATCGAAGGTGATGATGTCCGTGTAATAGTCGTGACCGAGATACTCGCGGTTCACTTCCAGGATGTGCTCGTCGTCACAGAACAGATAGCCCACCTCGCCAACCTTCTTGCCGTAGGTGTCGGCCACGCGGCGAATCCATGCCGTGGTCTCGCGCCGCTTAATCTTCGGGAACTTGATGTTTTCTGCTGAATAGGTAATCATAGATTTGTAGGATTTATGCGTCTTATGGGACTTATAGGTCTTATAGGACTAATGGGGAAGAAAAGCGCTGACGTCGGCACCAAAGTGCTGCAACTCGCGCACCATCGTGCTGCTGATGCTGCTATACTGCGGCTCGCTATAGAGCAGGATGGTTTCGATACCTGCTATCTGACGGTTAATATCAGCCTGTTCGCGCTCGTACTCAAAGTCCTTGGCCGAGCGCACACCCTTCACGATGTAGCAGGCGCCCTCCTGCTTGGCAAAATCGACCGCCAGTCCGTAATAGGGCTTCACCGCGATGCGCGGCTCGTCAGCATAAAGGTCGGCAATGGCCTTGATGCGCTCTTCGGCACTGGGCATGCCGGGCTTGTGTACCTGATCGCCCACCACGCCGATGACCATGCGGTCGAACAGCGGCAGTGCCCTACGCACGATGCTGTCGTGGCCAATGGTAAATGGATTGAACGATCCGACAAATATTCCTGTTCTCATTCAAATAAGTTTGGTTCCATAATATTCCCGCTATACGGGTTGCGTCCGAAATGCTTATACGCCAGTTCCGTGACCATGCGGCCGCGGGGTGTGCGCTTGATGAAGCCCTCCATGATGAGGAACGGCTCATAGACCTCCTCCACTGTGCCGGCATCCTCACCGATGGCTGTGGCGATAGTCGTGATGCCCACGGGTCCGCCACGGAACTTGTCGATAATGGTCAGCAGGATGCGGTTGTCTATCTCGTCCAGTCCGTACTGGTCGATATTCAGTGCCGTCAGCGCTATTTTCGTAATGCTAGTGTCGATGCGGCCCGTACCCTTCACCTGAGCGAAGTCGCGGACACGGCGCAACAGGGCATTGGCAATACGGGGCGTTCCACGCGAGCGGCGGGCTATCTCCAGCGACGCATCCGTCGTGATGGGCACGCGCAAGATGCTGGCGGAGCGCTCTATAATCTTCTGCAACGTCTCGGGGTCATAATACTGCAAGTGCATGTTAATGCCGAAACGGGCTCGCAGCGGTGCCGTCAGCAGTCCGCTGCGGGTGGTGGCTCCCACCAGCGTGAACGGGTTCAGGTCAATCTGTATGGAGCGTGCCGACGGGCCTTTGTCTATCATGATGTCTATGCGGTAGTCCTCCATCGCCGAGTAGAGATATTCCTCGACAACGGGCGACAATCGGTGAATCTCGTCGATGAACAGCACGTCGTTCTTCTCCAGCGATGTCAGGATGCCTGCCAGGTCGCCGGGCTTGTCGAGCACGGGACCGCTGGTAATCTTGAAGCCTACACCCAGTTCATTGGCTATGATGTTGGAGAGCGTGGTCTTGCCCAAGCCGGGAGGACCATGCAGCAATACGTGGTCGAGCGGTTCGCCGCGGTATTTGGCAGCCTCAACGAAAACTTCGAGGTTCTCTACCACCTGTTGCTGTCCGCTGAAATCATGGAAAGCCAACGGGCGCAGGGCATTTTCGAACTCCTTTTCGCTTGATGAGAGTTGCTCTTGTCTGATGTCAAAATCTTCGTCCATCTTTGTTGTTTTTGGGTGCAAAGATACAAAAGAATTATGAATTATAAGTGATGAGTTATGAATTATTTTCGTACCTTTGCGCCTGCAATGAGGATAGGTAACATTGATTTAGGCGAGCGTCCCGTCTTTCTGGCTCCGATGGAGGACGTGACGGACATTGGCTTCCGACTGCTCTGCAAGCGGTTCGGTGCCTCTATGGTATATACGGAGTTTGTAAGTGCAGAGGCTTTGGTGCGCGATGTGAAGTCAACGGTCAATAAGCTGAAGATAGCTGACGAGGAGCGCCCCGTGGGCATTCAGATTTACGGTCGCGACATAGACGCAATGGTGGAAGCCGCCAAGATAGTGGAACAGGCCGGACCGGACGTGATAGACCTTAACTTCGGCTGTCCGGTGAAGAAGGTGGCAGGAAAGGGTGCCGGTGCCGGTATGCTGCAGAACATCATGCTACCCGACGGCAGCATCAACCCCGATGCCAAGTTGCTGGAGATTACCCACAAGGTGGTCGATGCCGTCAGAGTGCCTGTGACCGCCAAGACGCGTCTGGGCTGGAACCACGAACAGCTCTGCATCACCTCGCTGGCCGAACAGTTGCAAGACTGCGGTATCCGGGCATTGACCATTCACGGACGAACCCGAAGCCAGATGTACACGGGTGAGGCCGACTGGACGCTGATAGGTGAAGTCAAAAGGAATCCTCGCATCCATATACCCATCATCGGCAATGGCGACATCAAGTCGCTCAGCGATGCCGACCGTGCCTTTGACACCTACGGCGTTGATGCCGTCATGATTGGCCGTGCCACCTTCGGCTGCCCCTGGATTTTCAGTCGGCAAGAGCTTACTTTGGATGAGAAGATTGATGTCTTGGAAGAACAGTTGCGCATCAACATCGAACGGTGCGATACGGAGGAAATACGCAAAAGCAAAAAATCTGCCGAACTCTGTGGCATCCTGCATACCCGCCGCCACCTGGCAGCTTCACCGGTCTTCAAGGGCATTCCCAATTTCCGCGAGACCCGCATCCAGATGCTTCGGGCAGAAAAAAAGGATGACCTGATAGCCATCCTTGAGAATTGTCGCGAAAGATTGCGCTCAGAACCACTGCATCAATGAACGTGCGCTTAGTACCACTGCATCAGTGAACGCAGATAGGCGGTCAGTTCTGCTGCCATCTTCTCATGTTGCCACTTGCTGGGATGCCACGATGCGCCATAACCGATGTCACCCGTCTGGGGGGTGAAGTCAAAGCGGAACACCTGGTTGTCGCCAGCCTTATGGGCTTCATCTACCACCTCGTTCAGCGTGTTTTTAGCTATTTCCAATTCTTTTCCGTTG
>Ga0256404_1003474_pt1 | contig 31977 bp, 22 predicted proteins | sample RumenRJG_01DNA_FD_185990 | JGI IMG/M metagenome (GOLD analysis project Ga0256404, IMG submission 185990) | Bovine rumen microbial communities from Lethbridge, Alberta, Canada - RJG_01 | ecosystem: Host-associated > Mammals > Digestive system > Stomach > Rumen | place: Canada: Alberta | collected...
ACCAATCAGCATTTGTTAGGTTTTAATGAGAACACCATTAAAGTTTTAGTAAGAGCAAAACTTGAAGACTTAAAGATGTTATCTGTAAACACAGAGCAGAAACTTACAGTACCAATGGTAGGTGAAACGTTTGCAGATTTAGTTGTTGATAATCAAAAAGGTACCTATTACCTATTTGAGTTTAAATACTTTAGTAAGGCTAAAGCACAGCAGCATCCAAATATCCTACAAGAGAAAATTACTGAAGCAACAGAACAGATTAACTGCTATAAGAAAGCTTTGGAATTTGAAGGTAAGACTTTGTATAGCTACATTGCTATCTTTGAATCCATAAACTGCGTACACTTTGAGCAAGTGTAGTTTTAAAGCTTGATTTTAAGTTATTCAGAGAAGAATTTTAGCTGTGTAGAGCACAAATGTAGATAGAAAGAGTAGCTTATGAAACAAGAGCTTTGCTCTTGTTTCAAGATAAGTTTTTAAAGCTTAAATTACAGCTCCATTAAAACCTAATTGTCTCCAAGCTTCATAGGCAACTACAGCCACAGAGTTAGATAAGTTTAAGCATCTGCTATTTGGAGCCATTGGGATCTTGATATAGTTTTCAGGTTTAATCTCTTTATAAACTTCGTCGGCTAAACCTTCCTTTTCACGACCAAAGATTACATAGTCGCCATCTTCAAATTTGAATTCTGTATGAGAAAAATGAGCGTGGGAGCTTGAGGCAATAAGTCTTTTTGGCTGTTCTTTTTGCATAAATTGCTCAAAATTTACATGAACTGTAAGATTGCAAAGCTCATGGTAGTCTAAACCTGCTCTCATTAGTCTTTCATTATCAAGATAAAAGCCAAGGGGACCAATAAAGTGAAGACGAGCACCACAATTTACGCTAAGACGAATAATATTACCTGCATTTGAAGGCATTTCAGGTCTATATAAAACGATATTTATCATAAGGATCCTCAATTAGAAATTGCGCCTATTTTAAATCATTTTTTGCTGTGAGATAAGATCAATTCTAACGGTTTAAAAATTGTATCAAAGTCTAAATGGTGCTAAGATTGATTAGTTTTGTAATGAATGTAAAAAGAATTTCTAACTAATTGTTTTTCAATGTAAAACAATTAGACTTTGCCACCTTTACACGATAGCTTTGATAAGTAAAATCCCAAGCTAAAATTCTTTCAATCAAGTAAAGTTTTGTGGTCACCAAGAAAAAGAATGAAATGCGGAGGAAAAGATGCAAAATCGCCAAGAGCATCAGGCGACTGTAAAAAGCGTTAGTTTTATAAGTAAGTTCTTATTTTCCTTAACCTGTATTGTAAGTTTTATTTCTATTGTGCTTTTAATGTCACAAAGAGAAAGAGCAAATAAAGCTTTATCAGGAGAACTTATTACTAATGCTAATGACAACTTAGTAAAAGTTGCAGATCATTCTTTTTTAGCAAAGGTATTTGAGTATTTTGGTAATGTAACTTATATCTTCCCATTAGTACTAATCTATTTAGGATATAAGCTATTTATAAAAAGAGTTGCTTTAAAGCAAATTGATTTTTATTTAGTTGGTCTATTTATTTTAGGCTTTGATCTGTTTGTTTTAGGTCTATGCTCTTTATTTTCAGCACTATCCTTTAGTGGTCATGTAGGTGCTGGGGGTATTTTAGGTGATTTCTTCTTATTAACCTTTGATAAGTATTTCCCATCCTTTATCTCCTCTTTAATTCCTATTGTTTTAACCTTAGGTGGTTTATTCTTAGCAACCGCTCATGGTCCAATTTGGTATTGTGACAATATAGGTTTATTAGTAAATAAGATTGTAGCTAGAATTAAAAATGGTAAAGCAGCTGTTGATAAGAACAGTGCAACAGAAAACTTAAGTGAAGCTTCAAATTCAGCTAATACTCAAAAGGGTAACAAAGTAAAGAGTGAGCCTGTAATCAATGAGGTGGAGACCCCTTATCAATCAAGAGTAGCTGGCAGTGACGATGCTAATAAGTCTCTTAATAATCCTGTAAGAAAACTTGATACCAAATCCACCCAATTAAATACCGCTCCAAATCCATTGAGCAATTCTTTCTCGGCAGGCTTTAGGGAGCCTTTCCCTGCCTTTGGTGCAAACACTAATCGTCAAGAGCCACCACGAGCACAGCTTAAGCCAATTAGAGCTAAAGAAACTCCAATGCATGAGAAAATGCGTAACGTAAGCCGTGAGTTTAATGATCGCATTGAGCCTAATTTTGGACCTGGTACTAGAGCTGAGGCTAGTGGATTTAATAATCAACAAAGATTCTTATCAGAGCCTCCTGTAAACCATCAGGAGAGATTTACTAGTGTTTTTGACAGAGAAAATCGCCCATACCCAGAGCGTAACAGCAACTATCGTGAGCCTGTAAGTGCAGATAATCGTCAATCCACTTACCCTCAAGAGTCAAAGACCGAAGATAGGGTAGCTGAAGATCAAAAAGAGTCTGACAATAAAGGACCTACCACTATTATTTCAGGTTTAGCCTATAAGCCAAAGGCACAGCCTCATCAAACTACCACAGACGCTTCTGGTAATGAGGTTCATACAACCTATATTACAAGAGTAGAGTTTACTGATAATAAAACCTCAAGCTCTCATGTAAGTAGCCATGAGACCACTTCTCATAACGAGGAGCCAAGTGTAATTTATAAAGCTGGCGTTTCTCACTTAAAGCCACTTGAGACTATTGGCTCACCAATGAGAAAGCCTGAGGTAAGTACTGTAATTACTCGTACTACAGAGATGCCTGTACCTCAAACTAACAAGGTTTCTGTACAAAAGGTAGATGACAATATTAAAGGACAGTTTACCCAGAATGAGCCTGTATCTACCATTATTACCAAAGGTTCAAGCCTAAAGTCTGTAGATCATGCTTATAATCAAAGTGCAACCAGCACTAGCTACAACCAACAGGAAGTGGAAGCTAATGTAATTAACTTTACTGATTTTCTAAAAGAAGAAAATAAGCAAACTATTAAAGTTGATAGCTTATCTCCAGCTTTTATTCCAACCGAGCGTGACGAACCAAAATTACAACCATCTCCTTCAGTTTTGATTAAAGAATCAGATCTTTCAAAGGAGAGATATTCTCGTGGTGTAAGCTCTCATGTAGATAGAGTAGAGCAAACTCCTACTCAAGTTGCACCAAGTAGCAATACTGTAAGTAACACCTCTTACAATGAGTCACAAAATAATAGTTATGAGCCTACTCAAAGTGCTAGTGCTCCTATTAGTACACCTGTTCAAACAGCTACTAACACAACCTCAACTATTGTTAACAAAAATCTTGCTCATGATGCTTTTGCCTCTGAAAGTGAGAACGTAAAACCTAACAATGTTAACTACAATGTTGCAGTGGATGAGTTAACTAGTGAGGATGCTGATTCTGATAATCAGGACTACTCAAGCAGAGTTCCTTTTGAGAATATGAGCTCTTTATCTGGAACTGTAAGTCGCGACAATCGTGTAACTATGGTAGGTGCTGATGGCCCTAAAGCTAAAGTAGCCTACGCAAGAGCCACTGAAACTACCCCAAAAACTGAGTATGACGATTGGCGTCCAAGTTTTGATTTACTACAGCATTCTGACGTTCAAAGCATTAACTCTGATGAGGAAATTGTAAACAAGACCTTAAAAATCAATGCCTTCATGCACGACTTTGGTGTTAAAGCTCAGATTGCCCGTGATATTCGTGGTCCTGTAATTACCCGTTTTGATATGCAATTAGAGCCAGGTGTTAAATCTGGCACTATTGTGAACTTAACCATCGACTTACAGCGTTATTTGATGACTGAAAAGATCAATATGATCCAAGCAGTGCCAGGTACTCCATACATGGGTATTGAAGTGCCTAATACTAAGCGTCAAATGATTAGACTTGCCGATGTCGTTGAAAAACCAGAGTACACAGAATCTAAAGCAATCCTACCTATGTGCTTAGGTGTAGATACTGTAGGTAACCCTGTGGTAGTAGATTTAGCTGTAGCACCTCACTTACTAATTGCAGGTACTACAGGCTCTGGTAAATCAGCTGGTGTAAACTCTATGTTAGTATCCTTACTACTGTCAAGATCTCCTGCTGAATTACGTTTAATCATGGTAGATCCTAAGACTGTAGAATTCTCTCAATACCAAGGTTTACCTCATTTATTAACCCCAATTATTACCGATCCTGAATCAGCTGTAGCTGCTTTACGTTGGTTAATTAAAGAGCAAGAGCGTCGTTATAAGTTATTGTCTTTACTGCATACTCAGAATATTGCTCAGTGCAATGCTTTAATCCGCTCTGAGAATGCTCAAGGCAGAAAAGTTACCGATCCTACTTGGTCTCCTGAGATGGGTGGCTTTGCTCCTGAACTTAAACCACTACCATACATCGTATTAGTAGTAGACGAGTTTGCTGATTTAATGGCAGTAGCTGCAGAGAATAAGAAAGCTCAATCTCCTGATGTTGCCATCGGTCGCTTAGCTCAAAAGGCTCGTGCTGCAGGTATCCACTTAATTATTGCAACACAGACTCCACGTGCTGATATCGTAACCGGCAACATTAAGGCAAACTTACCATCTCGTATTGCCTTTACAGTGCAAAACGGTACTGAATCAAGAATCATCCTTGATGAAACCGGTGCTGAGAACTTACTTGGTAACGGTGATATGAAGGTTAAATTCCAACAAGTTAACCGCAATATGACCTTCCGTGCTCACGGACCATTTACAAGTAGTCAAGATGTATCTAATGTGGTACATGCATGGATTGACCGTTATGGTGAGCCTGAATATGTTGAGGATGTAACCTTAATTGAGGACGAATCAGAGGATGCTGATGCACCACAAGCAGGAGCAGGTGGCACACTTGATCCTCTATTTGACGAGGTGGTAGCCTATGTGCGTGAGCAATTAGACTCAAAAGGTCAGCCACAGAAGGTTTCAAAGTCTAACATCCAAACTATCTTTGGCATTGGCTTTAACCGCGCTGCTAGAATTCACATGCAGTTAACCCGTGAAGGTATCATTGATAAGAACGGATTTGTAGTGTACTAATATGAAACTTAAAAATATTATCCTAGCTTTAACTTTGTGTTTTTCTCAATTAGTTTTAGCTGACGATTCATCTGCTTTACAAAACATAATCTTTAAACATGACGGCTTGAAGGCTGATTTTTCTCAGACAGTAACTAAAGCTGATGGCAGCTTAGTTACTAAAAGTAGTGGTGATCTTGCCCTAAAGCGTCCTGACAACTTTATTCTTAATACTACCGATCCTGACGAGCAGGTGTTGTTCACTAAACAAAATGAAGTTTGGTTTTATGATGCCTTTGTAAATCAAGTAACCATATTTTCAAAAAACGATTTATACACTTCACCGTTTTTACTTTTAACAAGTCGCGATCCTAAAGTATGGGCTTCTTACACCATTGAAAAAAATGGTGAGACCTACACTTTAACTCCTAGTAAAAAAGGTGAGGTAAACTCCTTATCCTTAACTGTTAAAAATGACACCATCACTTCCATTAAACTTAAGATGAAAGACGGTAATATCAATCAGTATGAGCTTTCTAATCAGTCTTATGAGGTAAGTGATTCTGTATTCAATTATCAAGTACCAAAGGATGCCCAAATAGACGATGAGCGCAGATCAAACTGATTTATTTGCTTCCTTCGAGCAAGTACAAGAAGACCAAAAGCAATCTCAAAACAGCACAAATATTGATGAGTTTGCTCCTTTAGCTTCGCGCTTAAGACCTCAATCTATTGAGGAATACATAGGTCAAACTCATCTTTTAGGTGAAGGTAAACCACTACGCACCATGCTAAATCGTGGAACTTGCTATTCCATGATCTTATGGGGACCTCCAGGTGTTGGTAAGACCACTCTAGCGTTACTTTTTGCAAAAGTATGTAATGCCTATGTAGAGCAGATCCCTGCGGTAACCTCTGGTGTAAAAGACATTCGTGATGCTGTAGATAGAGCGTTAAGACGTAAAGAGTCTGGCATTAAGACACTTGTTTTCGTGGACGAAGTTCATCGCTTCAACAAGTCTCAACAGGACGCCTTCCTCCCTCATATTGAAAACGGTACTATTACTTTTATCGGAGCTACTACAGAAAACCCATCCTTTAGTCTAAACTCAGCTTTACTATCAAGAGCTAGAGTATATGTGCTACAAAAGCTTTCCCAAGACGAATCAAGGCAACTTCTACATCAAGCTCTAACCTCTGAGCGCGGACTTAAAAGCTATAACCTAACTCTAGCTAAAGGCGTTGAAGAAGCAATCATTGATCTTGCAGCAGGAGATGCTAGATACCTACTTAATATCTTAGAGATGGCATCTGATTTAGCAGCTGACACTAAAGATGGTAAAAAAATTCTTACTCTTGCTATGGTAGGTGCGGTAGCAGGGCAGAAACTTATGACCTACGATAAAGGTGGCGATGCCTATTACGAGCTTATTAGTGCTTTCCACAAGTCAGTGCGTGGTAGTGCTCCTGATGCTGCCTTATACTGGTACTCAAGAATTCTTGAAGCAGGTGGTGATCCTCTCTATGTTGCAAGACGACTTCTTGCTATTGCAACTGAGGATGTGGGGCTTGCTGATCCTAGAGCTATGCAAGTATGTCTTAATGCTTGGGATATCTTTACAAGGGTAGGAGCAGCTGAAGGTGAGAGAGCTATAGCAGAAGCTGCAGTCTACTGTGCTTTAGCACCTAAGAGTAATAATCTTTACACCGCATTTGCAAAAGCCCGTGAAGATGCTAAAAATCATGGCGATCTTGAAGTACCTATTTATCTGAGAAACGCTCCAACCAAGCTCATGGAGCAACTAGGGTACAAGAAAGGTTACCGTTACGCCCACGATTATCCTGGTGCCTATGCTGCAGGTGAGTCCTTCTTCCCTGAAGAGCTTGTAGGAACTAAGTACTATCACCCATCTGATAGAGGCATGGAAATTACCTTCCAAAAGAAAGAAGAATACCTAGAACAACGCGACTCTCAAGAATCTGACAAGAGATACCCACAAGGATTTGTGGGGAAGAAGAGAAGTTTTAGTTAGATATCAAAAGCTCAGACATCTTATCCACGAAGTGGAAATATTCTATCTACAAAAGTAATCTACAAAAGTAGAAATTACATCTACGAAAGTAGAAATTCTTCTTGAGCTCTGAACATTTTTTGGAAGTGAATGGTAATTTATATCTACAAAAGTAGAAATTTATCATGAGCTCAAGCCATCTGCAATAGTAGATAGATTTTTGTTCATGTAGTGATTATACCATACTTCTTGGCGCTAATACTATTCATCGTAAGGATAGGTCTCATTGTAGATATCTTGTAAACTTCTGCCTTCAAATGTCCAGTAAGGGCAAGGCTGAGTGTATTTTCTAGTGCTGTTAATTAGGATTGCAGTTAATCTTGAAAGACTATATTCCTCATCATTGTATTTAACCTTATTGCTTGAAACAACAGTTGCTATGTATTCATTGTCGGCATGATCCATAACTAGAGTAGATCCAATAGGTATCCCCATTTCATCAAAGTTCAAATTAGGACGTCTTTTTACAAATTCTTGAATAGCAGTTTTTTCTTGTGATGAGACATCTTGATTTAATTCGTTTTCGACAGTATTGGTAGCATCTTCAACTTTAAATAACTCAAGAAGAGGTATAACCCTATCTATTGTCATTTTGAAGAATTCTCTTTTTGGATTTACTCTGTCGGTAGAGAATGCCATATGTAGAGCAGATTCAACAGCACCGCAATCAGCAACTTTACACGCATATTCGCATTTAAAAGGAAGTGGAACTCCAGTAGAGTAGAGCTCTCTTAATCTATTTTGAAGATCATCTCTTGTGGTAAGACCAATTTTTATTAAGCCAGGCATGGCTTCGTTTGATAAAACGTAGATGATTCCTTCTTCTTGAGCCATTTGTTATTCCTTTTCCTGTGTTATGTTATGACCTTAATTGATATTTTGACAATCATCTTTTAGAAGATTAAATGATATGTCATTTAACAACTTACAATTTGCATTGTTTGTTTCGCTATTTATCCATAACTTTTCATCATTGAGCTTTTCTGCCATTTTTGCCATTATTCTTAATTTTAGACTTCCTTCATTAACTTCGTGTTGGTAAGTTTTAAGCTTGGAAATTGGCGATAAATTTGAAAATTTAGCATTGATTCTGCTTGGAACAAGACATAAATTTCCAAGAGAATTTAAGCCATCCTCATTTAAAAATTCTTTGAAAGTTCCACCAGATGGATTTTGTGGATACCAATGTTCTACAGAATTTCTAAATTCAAAATCAAAGTCTTTTATTAGAGATTGAGGATCAAATGATTCTAGTTTTAGGTTAGAGATAAATTCTTTGTTTGAATCATGTTTTAGTTTATCCCAGAAAAGATAGTCTAAGTAGTTTAGAACAATGTGAGGTGTATCTACACCAAGACCAATTTTCTGAAGAGAACTCTCTTTATCTTCTCGATTTAAATAATCATTCTTTACAGCATTTCTAGCTAATGTTACACACTTTTCCTTAATAGTATTGCTGTCTACATTATTAACATCATTCCTGGATTGATAAATGTGCAATAATAATTCTGTTATCCAATGCATTACTTTTGGAGAAGTGTAGGATACTCTGAAACAGGATTGTAATTTAAGAATTTGATTGTTAATTTCTTCAGAGAAAGTGTTCTTATAATAAGGACTCTGCTTATCATTGTTGCTTAAATGAAGTGTTTTTAGACTCCATTTACCAATTAAGTCCTCAGATGAAAATTCTCTTTTAATGATGTACTTGTCTAGGATAAAACGACAGTTTAATAAGCAAGACAAAAATTTAAAGGATAACTGTTCCTTTAATGAGGTATTTTCCTTTTCATCTTTGATTAAATAGTCAATTGCAGATTCATATTGTTTAATTAGTCTTTTATCATCTAGTAACTGCTTAATTTCTAATTCTGTAGTGTTATATAAATCACTCAAATTTTGCATATTTGTTTTAGAAATAACAAATATCTTTAGCACATGTAAAAGAAAGTACTTGAAGTCTATTATAGATTCAAATCTTGCATCCTTGTCTCCATTGGTTTTGCCGTCAATTGTAAAATCAGGGATAGGATCTTGAGCTAGGAGCTCGTTTATACTTAATTCTTTTTCGATGTCTTGAACTTGCTGATTGTTGCCATCTTTCTTATCGGAATTAGTAGTTTTATTTAATTCATTTACGGTTTCATCATCAATAATACAATTTAGGTTATTTGCTTTTAGTATTAGGTTAAGTCTTCTTGAATCTGATTCATTGGAATTATTTGCATCGAGCTCAAAAAGGATCTTTCTATAAGTTGCCTTTGGTAGGTGCATTTGAACATAACCTGTCATATCTGCACAGGCTTCCCAAACTTGATGAAAGAAAGATCTTTTTTCTTCTGTTGAAATAAGCCCCATAAATTTTGCTTTAATGATATCGGTCGGCTCAAGTTGCTCTCCGCGAGTATTCATAATTTCAAAGTATCTATTGAGATCTGTATGTTTAGGTACTTCAATTAAATAGAGTTTTACCTTTTTTAATTTATCAGCAAATTTAGCAATAGCTTCTAATTTGTTTGGAGAAGCTCTGCTAATTTCATTAATTTTTAATGCGATGTTAATTGATTGAGAAATCATATTCTCATCGCACTTTTCGATATCATTCTCTTTTTCAGAGTTAGATGATTGTAACTTCTTAAGTTTTTCTTGAATTTCGATTAATCGGTCAGATATTTCGGTAGCATTGATTTCTAACTTAAGTAGCTTTTCAAAAGTTATTTTTGAAGAAATTCTGCATTCATAGGTGGGAGCTGAGTTTAGTATTAAACAGTTGGAGCAACTTTGATCTTTTAATAGAAGTCTCAAAACATTTAATGTTAAAAATAAAGCTGTTAATCTTTGCTGACCATCAATAACTTCATAAAGAGCATTCTGATTCTGATCATGTTGCTCTCTTTGAGCAACAACCAAAGCTCCTAAATGATAATTATTAGCTTCAAAATCATTTAGATCATCTATGAGTTGACTGGTTTGATCTTCCTTCCACTCAAAAGCTCTTTGGTACAATGGAATAATATATTTATTTCCTTGAGAAAAGAGATTTGTATTTTCACATAAAATAGATAAACTTTTAACATAGTTTTGATTTGACATATAAACAATTTATTCCTTGTGATTAAGATTTTTTAACTGATTTAGTAGCTCATTCCATTTATCACTGTTGTTAGTTTTATCTGGAAACGCTACTTGCAAACAAAGAATATCTTTTTCTAGTCTAGCGTTAGCAATCTTATAAAAAACATTGATACAATTGGTGTTGTTTACGTTTTCACTTCCTACAGCATAATTTTCAATACTTATTTGAGCTAAGCTTTGTTTGTCAACTCTTAGCATCATAGCCCAGGTAAAGAATTTTTTAACTGCATTATCATTTAGGCTCTTAAACTTATCGTAGTAGCACAATAAAGCGCATTTAAACAAGGTTTTAGCATATCTAAATCCAGTTGAATTTGTGTATTCAGGGTTAACTAGAATATCGTTAATGTCGTTCATGGATCTTATTTTCTTGTCTACTACTTTTAACAACTCAAGGTAGTGAGAAACCATGTTGAAGAAATCATATCCAGAAATAAAAGGCTCTCCAATTTGAAAAATTGGAGAAGCCTTTAATGCTCTAATTGCATACGAATATCCCTTGTCTAGAGTTATTCCTTTAAATGTATCAATTTCTTGATCTGTAAAAGTTTTTGATTTTTCACCTCTTTTCCATGCGATTATTCTAAATAAGTACTCTTTGAAAAGAATGCTAATTTCTTCAGAAGGAATTGATTCCCACTTTGTAACAGCAAACTCCATTTCATACTCATCTGATTTCATTTCTCGCAAATGGTATGCTTTTAAAAGATCGTGTGGTTCAAGAGCTTTACCTCTTGAATTTTGAGAATCAAAAAGTTGAAAGGCTTCATTAAGTTCTGAAACAGAGATAACTACAACTTCTACAATTTTATCTAACGCATTACCTAAATTGCATATATAAGATTCATCTTGTTGTGAAAGGTAATCTTCTATGAAATGGTAATTTTTTTGAATATGAATTTGAGAGCTTCTATTTAAAATTGATTTTGAAGTGAACAAGTAGTGCTTATCAACTTCTATTGTTGTAATGGCATTTATGCCTTTTTTATTTCTAATTTTACATATAGCGTAAGCCATTAAAATTAAGGTGATACATCTTTGTTGACCATCAACAATTTCTTCTAATCCTTTATCTTTATTTTTAAATAGAATGATGCTACCAACTCGATATTTAAACTCTCCTTGATACTTTTTGCTTTCATCAATAGCTGTTTCAAGATCAGATAATAATTCTTGAACATTTCTTTCATTCCAAACGTAAGGTCGCTGGTATGGAGGAATACATAGTTTTCTTTCAAGAAGCTGTTTTACACTAGCTATTTCTGGTGAATTTGTTTCCATAGTTGTTAAGTAAAATTAGTTAAAACATCAAGAAGTTAATATTTAAATTGTGTTTTCAATCAATGAAACTAGCTATCTTCTGCGAAGAGGTAAGATCTCATTTTTAATCAAGTCATTAGCAAGAATTCTTATGTTCTTGTTGTACTTTAGCTTGCTTAGAGTTCCACCATTATTAAGGTACTCTTCATAGTTTGATTGAAGCACAAGTTCATTTTCTGCAACATAATACTTAGATAGGTATTCCATATCAGCCTTAGAAACGCACCATTCTTTGCAGAATTGCTGAATCTTGGTATCTATCAGATTATTGATCTTTTCGTTGATAAGAATAATCGCTTGTTTACCTTCGAATTCTTTTGGATTAGCTTTTAATTCTTCCCAAATGCCTCGAATGATTTCTCCAAGTTTTGGATTTTTTGCTTCAATAGTATCAATGTACTTATCAATTGTAGGATCGTTAATTTTATCAAAAGCACTGCTACCTGCTGCAGACATATATTTTTGAATTAACGATACTAAATAGTCATAATCAACTGTTTGCTGGTTAACCGATTCAAGATGGTACTCAATATCGATATCCTTAGTGGAAGTTGGATTTGTTGTCTTTAACTCTTCAATGGCATTATTATAAATTCCAGTTAACTTATCTAATTCCTCTTGTTTAAGGTCCGCACTTGTAAGATTTTTTAGAGCTTTTTGAGATATAGTGTTGTCGTCTATATCATCTGTTTGTGAATCTAAATTAGCATTTAATTGTGACTTGTCTTCTTTCTCGAATTCATCTTCTATCTTATTGCACTCATTTTCCCATTCTTCATAGGTTTTTAATGCCGCGAACGCTTTGTCGAAATTTTGATAAGCCTTAACAAAAGCTTTTAATTGCTTTTGATCTTTCATATCAAGATTGTTAATATTTTCTTTAAAGTCATTTAGTATAGCTAATGCCTCTAAAAACTTATCTTTTGTCTCTTCATATGAAGGTGCTTGAACAAATCCACCTCCTCCGTTAGAGTAGAGTCTTAAGGCATTTTCATAAGCACACTTAAATATTTCAGGACACTGGAATGTAACAATGTCTCCAAACATTTTTTGTTTGTTAAAAATTCTATTAGTTCTAGAGAATGCTTGAATTAAATTTTGTGGACTCATAGGAGGTCTATCGATAAATAAAGTAGATAGACAAGGCGCATCAAATCCAGTTAAAAGGCGATCTACGACAATAACAAGATCTAATTGCTCTTCACGTTTTTGATAAATGCCTGATTTTCTAGCTAATCGAGCATTAAGATCAGAGTTATAAGCATCTATGTTATCTATTGAGCATTTTGTATGAAACATCTTATTGTAATCATTCAATGCTTCCTTCATCATTTGTTGATTAACAAGAGCTGTTTGATTGTTATCTCCTACAGAATAAGTAATTGCGATTTTTGGAAAATCAGGGCAACGCCTTGTAATAGATTTCTTTACTTTTCCTGCAGCTATGAATTCTTTAAATTCAGCATAATACTTTTGAGCAATATCTATACTTTGACAGGTAAGAATAGCTTCAAAAGCATTGCCTTTACCTAAATCTAATCTAAAGTGATTATTAGAACGGTTTACGATGAAATCAATTACTTTTTCACGATGTTCTTTATCGTCGTAAAAGTTTTTATTTGTTGCTTCCTTATATTTTTGCAATACCTTTGCTTCAAGTACGTCGCGGTCAAGTTTTAAAATGTCGCTTTCTGTTCCAATTTCTAGCTTATCAATAGCGATGTCCTGTAAGTCATCAAGAGCTAAACCTTCATTGTGAACTTTAAAACCGAGAACAGCATGATCATGAAGTGCCTCTTTGATGGTGTATTGATGTAGGCAATTTCCATATTGAAGTTCTGTTGTTTGTGCAGCTTGTCCTAATTGAGCTTTTTTGTTTTCAGCGAAAATTGGTGTTCCAGTAAAACCGTACCACAATGATTTTTTCATGGAATTATCAAAGAATTTTTCAATTCTTATTTTTGCTTGAGAACTGATAGCTCTATGACATTCATCTACCACAAAGGCTACGTGTTTATCTTTTAGTTTTTGAGCTACTTTGTAGTAGTATGCGTTTTTATCCCCTTTGTTGATAGCGTTTTCACATTTATCAAGAAGACAATCGAGTTTTTGTCTTGTTGCTACGATAACAATTCTGGCCTTACTTTTAAGACAATTTTCTAAAGCCTTGGTGTTATCTGTTTGTTCAATAGCATCACCTGTTGTTTTGGCATATGACTGGAAGCTAATTGTGGTTTGTTGATCGAGATCTTTTCTATCTATTAAGAATATAGCTTTATCAAGGTTTAAATTGTTTTCTAACAGATTTCTAGTGACATTAAATGATGTGATGGTCTTTCCTGAACCTGTTGTATGCCAAACAAATCCAGATTCTTTGCGAATTGAAGCTTCTTTTACTGCCTCAATTGCATGAATTTGATAAGGTCTTAGTAAGATAATACTCTTAGAATTGTCGTCTAAGATTCTGTATCTAGAAACCATATAATGCGCTTGTGGAATATTTAAGGCTGCTTTTGCAAAGCTTAAATAGTCTTTGATTGGTTTATTATTTGCATCTACCCAAGAAGCTAAAAACTTTTCATTTAATTTATCGCAGGTTGTTGCTGCAAAATATTTTGTATCAACACCATTTGATATTACAAACATTTGCACTAAGCCAAATACGCCAGTAAATTTACCATTTTCCATATATCTGCGTATTTGCCTAAAGGCATCCATATAGGGATGATCCTCATTTTTTAGCTCAATGTGAATAAGTGGAAATCCATTGATAAGGAGAGTTACATCAAAACGAGTCGTTCTATCTGATTCATCTTCTTTAAATGAAATGTATTGATTAATGATTTCGTAACTTGAATTTCCTGCTTTTACATCTTTATTATCAATAGCATCAAGAGCAATCTCTCCAAGACTAGCATCTTCGCGTTTTAGAGGGATCTGAGCTAAACCATTTTCTCCTGATAACCACTGAGCTGCCTTGTAAGGTGATTCAGCTTGAGTTTTTATAAACTCTTTTATTTGGAATATTTCATCTTTAGTTAAGGGATGCTTTTCTGGTTGAATCTTCCCTTTGTTTGAGTTTACAAGCTTTTCAATAATATTATTCCAAAGATCTTCCTCTGTATGAATATCAGGACGATAGGTCCATTGAGATTCACCTGTAGCCAATTGCTTAATTAATGTATCTTCAATAAGTTTTTCTGCATGTGCCATATTTAATCCTTGGAATAGCGCTATATTAAATTAGCTTGATCTTAATAATTGAGAGATTGCGTTACACAAACATGTTTTGTAGTAAGCCCTTTTTCAATTTTTTCAGAGTATCCAACTCACGCTGATGAAGGGTGATAAGGTTATCGAGGCTTGAGAAATATTCTCCAATTTTCCTTTGCTCGTCTATTGTTGGTGGCATCATTAAAGGCATGGCTGACATTTGTTTTCCAGAGACCTCAACAAAGGTTGAACCTGCACCAACTGTTTCTCCATATCTTTTTAACTCTTCTGAACGAGAAAAAATGAAATATGAATCAAGCTCATTTACATGCGGTACAATAGATTGAAAACCTTGATTTGTACATGCTTCCTTACGTAAAATAGCCATTTTACCGATGCCAGCCCTTGAGGTAAAAAGGACAGTACCAAAAGGCAACATTTTTGCTGAGCTATTATTTAATCCTTCTGATGTAATTTTTCTTTCACTTGATTCTACATATATTTGATTAGCAATTTCAGCAGGCGCATACCAATCAATCTCTCCGTCCCAGTATTCATCTTTTGATGTGCTAGGAGTCCCACCACCAACAATTTCTGCTAAGTCACCAAGCTTACGCTGTTCCCAAGGGTGTGCATATTCAGAAACAAAGAAAAAATTTAGGTTACTACTGAGCAATTTTGGCTTTCGTTGATGAAGGGTGATAAGGTTATCGAGGCTTGAGAAATATTCTCCAATTTTCCTTTGCTCGTCTATTGTTGGTGGCATCATTAAAGGCATGGCTGACATTTGTTTTCCAGAGACCTCAACAAAGGTTGAACCTGCACCAACTGTTTCTCCATATCTTTTTAACTCTTCTGAACGAGAAAAAATGAAATATGAATCAAGCTCATTTACATGCGGTACAATAGATTGAAAACCTTGATTTGTACATGCTTCCTTACGTAAAATAGCCATTTTACCGATGCCAGCCCTTGAGGTAAAAAGGACAGTACCAAAAGGCAACATTTTTGCTGAGCTATTATTTAATCCTTCTGATGTAATTTTTCTTTCACTTGATTCTACATATATTTGATTAGCAATTTCAGCAGGCGCATACCAATCAATCTCTCCGTCCCAGTATTCATCTTTTGATGTGCTAGGAGTCCCACCACCAACAATTTCTGCTAAGTCACCAAGCTTACGCTGTTCCCAAGTACTCTACTCAAGACTTAAGTCACATTCTTTGGCTTTTTGAAAAAGGAAGATGTTGTCTTCTAAAATTTTGTTATACGCATAACATCTTAATTTTAAAGATAATTTTTACCTCTTTATACGTATTTAATTTAAGAATGCAAAATGCGAACAGATACTTTTTATTCTCTAAAGGTGGTAAAATTTTGCAATATTGTAAATTAACTGGAATTCAGTGATAGCTAAAGAAAATGCCATCAATTAAGGTATAACAAAATGGAAAAACACACTTCTCAAGAATTATATGCTGCGTTATGGGCTGCAGCTGATGTTATGAGATCATCTATGTCAGCTGATGTATACAAGGACTATCTTTTAGGTCTAATTTTCTACAAAAGTCTATCTGATAAAACCTTATATAAAGTTGTTGATCTAATTGAGAATAGAAAGCCTTCATCACTTGAAGAAGCTCAAGAAATCTACAAGAATGCATATAACTCTGAGGATTGGGAAGATTTACGTTTCGAATTATCTGCTAACTTTAACTGTGTTATTCTTCCAGAATTCACTTTCATTAACTTTTACAATCAAATCAATGAGTCAACTTTTAGACTTGAAAATCTAAAACAAGGTTTCCGTGAAATTGAGTTATCAAAAGGCTCAAAATATGAAGGATTATTTGACGACTTTGATGTAACCTCAAAAGATCTAGGAAAAACTGCTCAAGAAAAGAACTTAATGATTGCATCTGTAATCAAATCCTTATATGCAATCAACTTTTCCGAATATGACGATGATGCTCTTGGAGATGCCTACGAATACCTCATCGGAAAATTTGCATCAGAATCAGGAAAAAAAGCAGGTGAATTCTATACTCCACAAGAAGTATCCAAGTTAATAACAAAAATTGTTTCTTATGGAAGAGAAGATAAGCAAGGATTCTCTATTTATGACCCTTGCTGTGGATCTGGATCTTTATTACTTCAAATCAAGAATTATATGAATAATAAAGATGGCAAGGACAACTCAAAATATGTTCAATTCTATGGTCAAGAAAAAGTAAATCAAACATACAATCTTGCAAGAATGAACATGATTCTTCATAGGGTTCCGTCAGAATTTCAACACCTAAATTATGGGGATACTCTTGGAGCAGATTGGCCAACAGATGAGCCAACAAACTTTGACGCAGTAGTAATGAACCCACCATACTCAAGCAAGTGGCCTTCCACAGACAATTTCTTAACAGATCAACGTTTTGCAAAATATGAAAGACTTGCCCCAAAATCAGCCGCAGATTACGCTTTCTTGCTTCACGGTTTCTATCACCTAAAAACAGATGGTGTTATGGGAATTGTTTTACCGCATGGAGTTCTATTTAGGGGTGGAGCTGAAGGTGTAATTAGAAAACACTTAATTGAAGATGGTAGTATCTACGCAGTAATTGGACTTCCAGCCAATATTTTCTACAACACAAGCATTCCAACATGCGTAATTATTCTAACAAAGAACAATACTAACAGAGATATTTTATTCATTGACGGATCTAAAGATTTCAAAAAAGAAAAAGCTCGAAATAAGTTAACCATTGAAAACATTGAAAAGCTCTTTAATGCCTACAAAGACAGAAAAGATATTGAAAAATATGCTCACCTTGCAACATTTGATGAAATTGCTTCTAACGACTTTAACTTGAATATTCCACGCTATGTAGATTCATTTGAAGAAGAAGAACAAATCAATATTGATGACTGTTTCAAGGAACTTATCGAAATTGATAAAGAAAGAGATGCTCTTAATAGCGAATTAAACAAGTATTTCAAAGAGTTAGGTATTTCTTTTCAGTTAGGTGGTAAGGAGTAAGCTGTATGTCAACTACTAGAAAAACACCTAAATTAAGATTCCCAGAATTCACTGATGATTGGGAACAGCGTAAGTTGGGAGAATTAGTTAATTTTCTTGATACGCAGAGAAAACCTCTAGAAGAAAGCAAAAGAAAAAAAGGTCCTTATCCATACTATGGAGCTTCTGGAATTGTAGATTACGTTTCTGATTATATCTTTGATAGAGAACTTATTTTGCTAAGTGAAGATGGAGCAAATATTACCGATAGAAATTACCCTGTATGTTTCTTAGCAAGCGGTAAATATTGGGTTAACAACCATGCTCATGTTCTAGAGTGTAAGGCGGAAAATGATAATAATTTCATTTGTATTTCTCTAGAAAGGAAAGATTTTAAAAAATTTAACACAGGAATGGCGATGCCAAAACTTAACAAAGAGACTTGTAAAATCATTCCTGTTTCTTGTACCTCCTTAGAGGAACAAACAAAAATCGGTAATTTTTTTAGAGAATTGGAAACAAATATCACCCTTCATCAGCGATAGCATAATTAATGGGATAAAAGGCTAATTAACAAGCCCTGACACAGATCTCATAACTATATCTACATCCTTATTTTCGAGCTCTTGAATGATGTGAAGATACGTTTTTTGAGTTGTAGTCATGCTCGCATGACCAAGTCTTCTTGCAACGCTGGCTATAGATACTCCTGCAAAAAGCAATAAAGATGCATGTGTGTGTCTAAGACCATGAATCGAAATAACAGGAACATTTACTTTCTTGCATAGCCTTGTTAGGAAGTTGTTAACGGTAGAATTAAAAATTCTAGTATCTTCCTTTACAAATATAGGCTTGTCTTCAGGTAAGTTTTTGACAAGTTCAGAAAATTGGATCACCGTTTGCCAATCAATTTGCACCTTCCTTACGGATGATTTGTTTTTGGTTGGTTGAAAGCCTCCTTTTTCCTTGTAGTTCCATGTCTTGTTGACATTTAGTACTTGATGTGAAAAATCAAAATCAGCAGGAGTAAGTGCAATAGCCTCAGAAAAACGTAGCCCTGTTTTAGCAATTAACAGTATTAGCCACGATAGGGAAAGTCCCTGTTCTTGCTTGAGTTCAAGCGAAGATAGTAGGGTTTGAAGTTCAAACTGATTTAGAAACTTAGGCTTTTTATCTTTTGGTGTCTTACCTTTGATAATGGCTTTTCTTGTAGGATCACGTTGAATTAGCCCCTCATCTACAGCATCGAGAATAGCGGCCTTTAATTGGTGGTGAAAATCCATAGTAGTCTGTCTCTCGTGGTGCGTAGCGTAGTCATTAAGCAGCTTCTGATAAGTGATTCTGTTAAGATCGCCAATCTTTAATTCTGGAACCAATTTCTCAAGCCACTTTTTTGTCTGATGGTACTTTGCCATGGTGACATTGCGAATGGCTCCTTCCTTATACACAGTGATCCACTGTCCATAATAGGTAACGAAAAGATCGTCTTTGGATGTTTTATCTAACATATATTTACCTTTTGTGTTGTGCTGATGAAAGGCTTGCTTATAACGGCTTAATGGAGATTTATTTCAGTGAAGATTAGGTAAATTGCAAAATGGTGAAAGTGGAAAGATCGGTGGCTAAAATTTTTTCATTATTACCTTCCCTTATGCTAAAATTAGCGTGTAAAAATTTTGCTCGATGCAAATTGAAAGTTCTAAATTAAATTAACGGCAATTACTTATGCTAGATTCAAGATACTTACGCGCAGATATCGAAGAGGCAGCAAAGCGCCTTGCACAGCGTAACTACACATTAGACACTCAAAAGATTAACAAGCTAGAGTCAGAGCGCAAAGAGTTCATGACTCGCACTCAAGATTTACAAGCTCAAAGAAATTCTCTATCTAAGAGCATCGGCCAAGCAATTAAGGCTGGTCAAGATGTAACCGAGATTAAGGCACAAGTTGCTAAGATCGGTGAAGAGCTAAACGAAGTTAAGCAAAAACAAGATCAAGTTTTAAAAGAACTAAATGACATTGCTTTAACTGTTCCAAATTTACCAGATCCTTCATGTCCTTTAGGACCAGATGAGTCAGCAAATGTTGAAGTAAGAAAGTGGGGCACTCCACGTACCTTTGATTTCGAGATTAAAGATCACGTAGCAATCGGTGAAGGTCTAGGAATGTTGGACTTCGAGACCGCTCGTAAGGTAAGTGGCGCTCGTTTTGCTTTCATGAAAGGACCTATCTGTAAGTTACATCGTGCATTAGTTCAGTTAATGCTAGATTTACATTACGATCAGGGCTATACCGAAATCTATACTCCATATTTAGTTAACATGGATTCTTTATATGGTACAGGACAGATGCCTAAGTTTGCTGAGGATTTATTCCACACTAACTTAGATGGTTCTTGCGATGGGGATGGTGTAAACCACCACTTCTGCTTAATCCCTACAGCAGAAGTACCTCTAACTAATATGGTTCGTGGTGATATTATCCCTGAGCAAGATCTTCCAATTAAGATCACTGCTCATACTCCATGTTTCAGATCTGAAGCAGGTTCAGCTGGTCGTGATACACGTGGCTTAATCAGAATGCATCAATTCGATAAAGTTGAGATGGTTCGTATTGAGAAGCCAGAAAACTCATGGCAAGCTCTTGAAGAGTTAACTCACGATGCTGAAGCTGTATTACAAGCTTTAGAGATCCCTTACCATGTAGTTGCTTTATGTACCGGTGATATGGGCTTTAGCTCAGCTAAGACTTACGATATCGAAGTTTGGTTACCAGCACAAAACTGCTATCGTGAGATCTCATCTTGCTCAAACTGCGTAGACTTCCAAGCTCGTCGTATGCAAGCAAGACTACGTCGTAAGGACGGTAAAGTTGAATTAGTACACACTTTAAACGGCTCTGGCTTAGCAGTAGGTCGTACATTAGTTGCTGTACTTGAGAATTATCAGAATGCTGATGGTTCTGTAACTGTACCTAAGGTATTAAGAAAGTACTTAGGTGGTCTTGAAGTAATTACTCCTGAGACTAAATAGTAATGCTAAGTCCACTTGATTGGGTTATTTTAGGAGTCATAGCCATCTCTGCTGTGACTTCTATATTAAGAGGTTTCGTGAAAGAAGCCTCTTCCATCATATCATGGGTAGTTGCCTTTGCTGTTACATCAAAGTGCTATCCTATGGTAGAGCCTTATCTGACTTTCTCAAATGATCAATTAACAAGAAATGTTGTCGCTTGCATAGCCTTATTTGTAATCTCTTTACTAATCCTTGGCTTTATCTCAAATATAATCTGTTCTGCAATCAAAAAGGTAGGTCTATCAGGATTTGATAGATTGCTAGGAATTGCCTTTGGTATTGCTCGTGGTATTTTAATTGTGACTGCAGTGTTAGCATTGTTCCATATGCTATTTAGACTTCATATCTTAACCTTTATTCAATCTTATTCGTGGTATCAAGACTCAGTCTTTGTACCAGAGCTACAACGTATCGTAAACTGGTTCTTTGATTATATAAGGACCCCTGAATCTATCGGAGCTTAATATGTGTGGTGTTGTTGGAATTGTAGGATCATCTCCTGTCAATTTATCACTATATAATTCATTACAGGTGTTACAACACCGTGGTCAAGATGCCGCAGGCATCGTGACTGTTGATGAGGATGACAATTTTCATCAACGCAAAGCTAATGGCATGGTAACTGAAGTATTTCAGCAGCGCCATATGATGAGACTACGTGGCAATATTGGTATTGGCCACAACCGTTATCCAACAGCAGGCTCATCTTCAGCAGCTGAAGCTCAACCTTTCTACGTAAATTCACCATACGGTATTGCTCTTGCACACAACGGTAACTTAATTAACTCTAAAGAGTTAAAAGAAAAGTGCAAAAAAGCTCACCGTCATGTTAATACTCAATCAGACTCAGAAATCCTTTTAAACATCTTTGCTTGGAAGATTTCTAAGATCCAAAACGACGTTCCAACCGCTGACGATATCTTCGATGCAGTTGCAGGCGTATATGATGAGATTAAAGGTGGCTATGCTGTAGTAAGCGTAGTTTTAGGTGTAGGTTTAATTGCTTTTAGAGATCCTTTTGGTATCCGTCCTATGGTATTAGGTGAGAGAACTAATGAGGATGGCAAGAAAGAGTACATGGTAGCTTCAGAAAGCGTAGCATTAGATGTATCTGGCTTCAAGTTAGTTCGTGATGTTAAACCAGGTGAGTGCTTACTAATTACTAAAGATTGTCAGCTACACTCTAAGATTTGTGCTAAGAACCCAAGCCTACAGTCTTGTATCTTTGAGTATGTTTATTTTGCCCGTCCTGATAGCATCATTGATGGTGCTTCTGTATATGCAACTCGTGTACGTATGGGTACTAAGCTTGCTGAGCAAATTCAAAAAGAGCATCAGGATCTTAAGATTGATGTAGTTATTCCAATTCCTGATACTTCAATTGATATTGCAGTTCAAATTGCTAGAACCTTAGGTGTTCCATACCGTCAAGGTTTTGTTAAGAACCGTTATATCGGTCGTACTTTCATTATGCCAGGTCAAAAACAGCGTAAGAAGTCAGTACGTAACAAGCTAAACCCAATTCCAGCAGAGTTTGCAGGTAAGAACGTACTATTAGTAGATGACTCTATTGTACGTGGTACCACCTCACTACAAATCGTTCAAATGGCTCGTGAAGCTGGTGCTCGCAAAGTATTCTTTGCTTCAGCATCTCCTGAGATTAGATATCCTAATATCTATGGTATTGATATGCCAACCTCAAAAGAGCTAATTGCTTATGGTCGTGATAATGCAGAAATCTGTAAGGAAATTGCAGCTGATGCTTTAATTTACCAAAAACTTGAAGATCTTGAGGCTAGTGTAACTGAGGAGAATCCAGCTTTAACTAAGTTTGAAACCTCAATCTTTACTGGTAAATATATTGTACCTCCAGCAGCAGACTACTTTGACAATATTGAAAAACAAAGAAGTGATGATGCTAAGGCAGATAAAGCTTGGAAAGATTCCTCAGATGCTGATGAGTTAGATATCTTCAATATCTAGTTTTAAACTAATCAGATAACGTAAGGGAGAGCCGTTGCTCTCCCTTGTTGTTGATAGATGCTAGCTATGACTTACTTAGTAATTTCTTTAAAAGCTAAAGCGCAAGATTTTTTGTTAAAACTTATTCCATAACAAAGAATATTAGATATCAAGTCATTACTCTTATAGAGTTGGTAATAATGATTAGATAGAATTTGATCTAATGCTTCATTTGCTTTTGCCACTAAATTTGTTTCTACTTGAGAGTGTTTTATCTCAATTATTACAGCAATGTTATTTTCGCTATTTTTAAAGGAAATATCGGCGTACCCATTGCCAGCTTCACAATTAGAAGTGTAGTCTTTTAGCAAGTCTGTTTGAGTTGAAAACACACCATTTAAAAAGCCATGATAATAATCTTCCTTAGGGGAGTTCTTTGAAAAGTCTCTTATTGAAATGAAATTGTTTAGTAACCTATCAATACAAATTCTTAATTGTTCAGGATCTTTTTTGAAGATAAATTCAACAAGTTGAGAATACTTAGTTAATCGAGATCTATTGTTTTTGAAATAATCTAGTATTTGAGATCTAAAACAGCTTAAGATACTCTTGTTTGGAATTCTAAGCTCCAGATCTTCATGATCTACATCGAAACTAGAGTTTTTACCAACAGTTAAATATCCAGAGTAGGCAAGTAGTGACCAAAAATCATTAGAGACATGATTTTTTAAGTCAGCGTGGTTCATGGTTAGATTGATCTTTTTTCTGATTGAGCCACCATCCACAAGGGTTTGCATGTTGTTAGCATCTTCTTCACTAATGAAACCTAAAAAGTCATTAAAAATGTCATTTGAGCTAGTATGATTCCAATAGCAATTAGCAGATACGCTGTCTTTTTCTTGATTTAAGGCGTCTTGACAGAAACTTACAACATCCCAGGCACAATACATTTCATGGTTAGCAAAGTTGTAGCCATCATAGTTTTCTTTTACTAAAGACTTAAAATCTGACAACTCAAGATAATCAAGCATGGCAAAGGTTTCATCTTGAGTAAAACCGATGGCCTTATATAAATCCTCACGTTTATCAAAGACCGTGTTTACTACTAAGTTATTAAGACCTGTAAAGATACTTTCTTTAGAAACTCTTAAGCAACCTGTTAATACTGCTTTTTGTAGGTTTTCAGAATTAGTTTTAAGCACATTACCTAAAAGCTCTCTAATTAACTCAATCATTTGAGGGTAATAATCACTCAAAGCAGCTTTGGCTAATGGAACATCATATTCGTCGATTAAAACCATACAAGGCTTGTTAAAATGCTTTCTAAGATAGATGGTGAGCTTTTGTAGGGCACATTCAAGAATATCCATATTGGATACATCTCGTAAATAATCGACGTTGCACAATTTTGCAAAATAAGCTTTTTCCTCATCTTCTAACGCATCGCTTTGTTTTAAAAAGCTGTACTTAGAACATAAGGTCACAATTAGATTAGCAATTCTTTTATAGGCACGATCAAATGAAGATCCTTCAATAGATTTGAAGGAAACAAAAATTACTGGAAATTTACCCATGTAATTTTGACAGAACTCTTTGTCTTTAAAGATCATTCTGTCTTTGAATAAAAATTCATGATGCGATAAATCTGTAGGATCTTTATAGTTGATTTGTAAAAACTCTTTGAACATATCTAAGGTAAGAGTCTTACCAAATCTGCGAGGTCTTGTAATAAGTAATACGGCGCTTTTATCCTTTAAAAAGACATCTTTTAAAGTAAAAGTTTTATCAACATAGTAGCTGTGCCCAGTTACTAATTTTGCATATCCTTCTTCTCCAGATGCTGGAGTAAGTTTAAAATCGACCATATATTACCTTGTTAGATTATTTTAGTTTTGTTTTAGCTTTAGTAGTATCAAGAGTATTTTAATGTAGCAGGTTTTAACATCTCTATTTAACGATTCTATCTTACCACAAGACTGGAATTTTAATGTGGATTTGTAATGGATAAGACAGTGTCTTTCTTAACCATTTAAGCTGTATAGATTAGTTTGGAAAGATATGAGTAGATGAAGATTTTTAAAGAGGAAGCTTAAAGCTTCCTCTTTAAATAAATTAGTGAATTCTATCACCGTTTTTAGCACCAGTATCTACTGACAATAAGTAAACTTCAGTAGCACCAGGACCTGCTGCGGTTACCATACCTTCAGATAGACCAAACTTCATCTGACGAGGCTTTAAGTTAGCAACAAGCACTACTTTTCTGCCAATTAGTGACTGAACATCGGTGTAAGCTTGCTTGATACCAGCAAAGACATTGCGTTTTTCAAAACCGATATCAACAGTAAGTTGAAGTAGCTTCTTAGCTTCTTTAACTTCTTTAGCTTCAACAATGGTTCCCACACGAAGATCAATCTTAGCAAAATCGTCAATAGTGATTTCATCTGCTAGTGGCTCGTATTCAGAAGATGCACTCTCTTGTGCTTTAGCAGGAGTAGCTTGTGCTTGAGCCTGTTTTAGATCCTCTTTTGAGGTTTCAATCATCTGTTCAATCGCACTCTTTTCAATACGTGCAAATAGAGGCTTGAACTTATTGATTTGGTGGTTGCACAAAGGTACACCTGCTTTATCAAAATCAAGATTGTCATTTAAGAACTCACTTGCATCTTTTGCAACATTTGGAAGTACAGGCTGTAAGTAAGTAATAAGAGCCTTAAATAGGTTGATACCATCAGAGCATACAGCTTGAAGCTCAGCTTCTTTACCTTCTTCTTTTGCAAGTACCCAAGGTGCTTTTGCATCAATGTAGCGATTAGCTTCATCAGCTAAGCTCATGATGATACGAATAGCTTCAGCATAGTTTCTTGAAGAGTATGCTTTGATTACATCCTCTTTAATTGAAGAAGCTTTTTCTAAGATCTCTGCATTAAATGGGGCTGCTGATAACTTACCATCAAAACGCTTAGTAATAAATGAAGCTGTTCTTGATGCAAGATTTACCACCTTACCTACGATATCAGAGTTTACCTTAGCCATGAAATCGTCTAGGGATAAGTCAATATCAACAGCAGAGGAGTTCATCTTTGAGGCAAAGTAGTAACGTAAAGTTTCAGGCTTTAAGAATTTTAAGAAGGTCTTAGCCTTGATAAAGGTACCTTTAGACTTAGACATCTTAGCGCCATTTACAGTTACATAACCATGAACGTAAATGTGGTTTGGTAATCTTAAATCAGCAGCTTTAAGTGTTGCAGGCCAGAATAGAGAATGGAAGTAAAGAATATCTTTACCGATAAAGTGTACCATCTCAATATCTGAGTCTTTCTTTACGAATTGTTCAAAATCAATGTTTTGCTTTGTGCAAAGATTCTTTAAGGAAGCAAAGTAGCCAATAGGAGCATCCATCCATACGTAGAAGTACTTATCCTCAGTATTTGGGATCTTAAAACCAAAGTATGGAGCATCACGGGAGATATCCCAAGGCTTTAGACCTTGCTCAAACCACTCTTCAAGTTTATTTGCCATCTCAGACTGAATTACACCAGAGTTTTTGATGTAATCGTGTAAGAAGTCATGAGCTTTTGGTAAATCAAAGAAGTAGTGTAAAGATTCTTTTAAAACAGGTTTTGCACCGGATACTACAGAATATGCATCGATAAGCTCAGTTGGGCTGTAGGTTGCACCACAAACTTCACAGTTGTCACCATACTGATCTTTTGCATGACACTTAGGGCAAGTACCTTTAACAAAACGGTCAGGTAAGAACATGTTCTTCTCAGGATCATAAAGCTGAGAGATAGTCTTAGTTACAATATAGCCATTCTCATAGGCTCTATTGTACATAAGAGTTGAAATCTCCTCATTCTCAGGAGAATGGGTTCTGTAGTAATTGTCATAATTTACTAAAAATCCTTTTAAATCCTCATCATGATCTTTAGTAGTGATTTCAATCATCTGCTCTGGGGTAATACCTAATTGACCAGCCTTAATCATCACTGGAGTGCCGTGGCAATCGTCACCACATACATAGTAAACAGTATTACCAATAGCTCGATTAAAACGAACAAAGATATCTGATTGGATATGCTCAAGCATATGGCCTAAGTGAATTGGTCCATTAGCATAAGGTAGAGCATTAGTTACAAGAAGAGTTTTTTTACAATTACAAGCCATGATTAGCCTTTATCAATAAAAAAATGGATAACTAAAAAAATTTTAGCTATTTTACCATTATTTAGAGTGTATTGCTTTTAATCCTTGGTGTTAGGCATAAATTTTTAGAATAAGTTGTCTCAAAGTCTATATTCTTAAGCACTAAGACAACCAATCGGTACCACGTAGACTTTATCCTGCCTTTGATAGGCAATATCGTCAATTGCTGTCAAAACCATTTTAAAGCTAGGCTTTGCCATTCTGGTTTCATCAATTAAGGATTCTAATTTGTTTAAGTTATTAGCACCTTCTTCAACTTGTTTTGGACCTCCTAGTTTTATTTCAATAAGTCCGTATTTACCATTTCTAAGCGCCACTACAGCATCACACTCAAGACCTGTCTTATCACGGTAGTGATATGCAGTACCACCATTAACTTCGGCATACACTCTAAGATCTCTTATGCATAAGTTTTTAAAGATCCGAAGGAAAAGACCAATATCATCAAGATAATTTAAAGGAGTTATACCTAATGCAACACAAGCGATAGCAGGATCATTAAAGTACCAAGTATCGGTAGTTCTAATAGGAGTTTTAGACTTTAGATACGGTACAAATGCTTTAGAGTTTTCGACTACGTAGATCTTTTTTAAAGCTGTAAGGTAGGTAGATAAAGTCTCATCTGTGATCTTTTTGGATAAGGAAATATCTTTTGCAATTTTAGATAGACTTTTTTGTGTTCCAATACAGCAAGCTAGAGCTTTTAAGACTAATTTTGTGGTATCAATTTTCTTTTTGCGACCTTTTAATGTGTTGATTTGAATGTTAAGTAAATCCTCAACATAATTCTTGGCAATTTGTAATGCCTTATCTTTATCTTGATTTAAGGTATCAGGAAGACCACCTCTACAAGCTAAATAGGCTATATCTCCAATTTTAAGTGATGATCTCGCAAATACTTTTGGTTTCTCAAAAAGAGAGTTTAATGATACTGCGCCATTTGAGTCATTAGATTCAAACAAGCTCATGGTGTGCATGGTAAGCTTAGCTATATCCTTAGTGTCTATTTTGAAAGGGACATCATGACTAATATCAGTGGATATAGAGCTTGTTAAAATAAATTGTTTACAAGGAGCGCTATCATCAATCTCCTTTTTTGCAAGCTCTAAAATTAAAGGTTCATGCTGCCATTCATCAATAAGAATAGGAGAAGTATCTGCTAATAGTAAATCTGAGTGGTTAGCTCCTAATATAGAAAACTTCTCTCGATTTATAGAATTACTAAGATCAAGAGTAAATAAAGCCTGTTTTTGAGCTGTGGTAGTCTTACCACAACCTTTAGGACCTGAAAGGAAAATTAAACAATTGTTTTTAAGTAAAGCTTTTACATCATCGTCAATGTATCTTTTGAAGTAGGTCATAGCATAAAAAATAGTAATTGATTTACAAAGATAATAATCGATATAAATCAATTTGTTAAGGAATAATTTTATATAATTCGGTTATTTGGCTTAATTTTATTTAGTAACATGGACTGATTTTGTTGTGTAATTTAGCTTGAATTTATTTAGTAACTTGGATTGTATTTATTGGTTAAGTTGGCTTGAATATATGGAGTAACTTGGATTGAATTTATTGGTGAAGTTGTCTTGAATATAATTGATGTTTTAGTTGAGTTGAATTAAGACAAAGATCTTTTATCAATCGAAATGGAACTTTAAGCTTTTGTGCAGAGATCTTAGATTATCTAGATCTCTGCATAGAAAATGTTTAAATTGTCTTTAACCTACAGAAACTCTTTTAATCATGTTTTTAACAGATTTCACTGCATTAATTTCTTTTACCTTAATTTCAGGATGATTTATTTTAAAAACTCTAAAAATCTCATCAGCAAAGGCTTGCCCGATTTCATCGATACCTTCAAAATCGAGGATAATGGATCTAAATTCATTGAATCTTGCCAATAATCGTTTTGCTTGAGATCTTGAAACAATACCTTCATCTTTATATCTCAATAATTTTACAGGTACGATAGTTTTGAAAAAACCTTCATCAGGAGAAGAGTACTTATCATAAACTTGCCTCATCGTTTTTGTTGTATTGTTTTTTACCATCATAACTACAGTAGTGCCAACATTATTTTCACAAGATGAGATTTCTTGCAAATAATCTTCATTATATAGACCATGATTGTAGGCAAGACCTGAAGAAATTATTAAAAAAGCATCACAAGCCTTACTAGACCAAAAAATTCCTTCTCCAGAGTGTTCTTTTGGTGCTGATGTCATCTTTCCTTTAGATAATTCTAGGAGAGCTTGATGTTTATCTGATAAATTAAAAGCTTGCTGAATTTTGTTAAAAATTCCGATACCATTATCCTTAATTATGAGGATAGTCTTTATTACAGAAATATTTAGTGTAACTGAAATTTCGTCTGCATCGGAATGAGACAATGCATTGTTAAAAATTTCAGAAAAAACTATATCTAAAATCTCTAAAGAATTTTTAGAATAATGTACTAAGCAATTTCTTATATATTCTCTCCATACAAGATCTTCTGAAATAAAATTCTTCTTAGGATGAAAAACGAAAGATTTTGTAAACTCAAAAGGAATAGAATAATAATTTTTATTTCCAATTTTTTGAGATAAACTTAAATTTCCTTGTCTAATCAATATATTTACATGTTTTCTTATGGTACTTTCTTTTAATCCAAGATTTTCTGTTTGTTTGCATATTTCTTTAAAAGATAACTTGTTGTATTTTTCAAATATAGACAATATATGGTTTCTAACAACAGCCCCTTTACTTGTATTTTTGCTTGTCATTATTTGTACCTTTTATTTAAAATAGTTGTATTTTATGCTAAAAAATATTGTACTTTTATGATAGCACATTAACTCATCAATATTCTTACCTAGTAGCAATAATTGATTTATCTACTATTTTAAGATTATATAATGATTCTTTGACTATACAGACAGTTAACTACGTAAGGTTTTTTATGAACAACAAAGATGAAGTTTTCCCTTTGGCAATGCTTGATAACATTAAAGCACATCCAGAGAATTACAGATTACTAGAAAGAATTCCTTTAACTATTGAAGGTGTGGATACACACTTTCCAATTCAATTAAATAAACCACTACCAGGTGAAAAGATTTACAGTGTAGTATTTTTAGACACCGAGACAACTGGTATTGATGCTACAAAAGATCATGTTATCGAATTAGGTTTAGTTAAAGCAACCTTTAGTTTAGACAGAAAGCTTATTTTGTCTGTTGATAAATACTATGACGAATTTGAAGATCCTAAAGAGCCAATTCCTGAGGAAATTGTAAATCTTACAGGTATTACCGATGACATGGTAAAAGATCATAGCTTTGATGAGGATATGGTAGCTCAGTTTTTAGTAGGTCGTCCTTTAATTGTTGCTCACAATGCAGGATTTGACAGACCATTTTTTGAAAAACGTTTCAAATCCTTAGCTAATTTGTCCTGGGCTTGCTCTTTAAAAGAAGTACCTTGGACACAATTAGGTTTTCCAGGATCAAAACTTGAGTATTTAAGTAATTGCATTGGCTATTTTTATGATGCTCACAGAGCTTATGTAGATTGCTTAGCTCTATTGTGGGTGCTTTATAAAACTCCCGAAGCTTTTGAAATGTTAGTCAAAAGTGCACTAACACCATCTTGTAAGATGGTGTTGCATGGCAATACCTTTGCTATCAAAGATGTTTTAAAAGAAAAACAATTTAGATTTGATGGTACGAATAAGACATGGGGACGTTTTGTAAAAACTGTTGAAGAAGCTCAAAACCTTAAAAAAGTACTTACTGATACTTATAAATCAGGGGAGGTTAATTTTGAGGTGGAGCTTATTGAGTTTAATGCTAAAACTAGATATAAACTCAATTCCAAAAAATAGAGGTTGTAGTTGTAAGTTTCAAAGATGTAGCTGTTAGTTAAAAACTAGCAGCTATTTTGTTCTTGAGTTAAAGCTTTAACTTTTGCTTTTTTGAGTTGATGAAATGTGGTATCTGTATCAAACGTTGAAAAATCAATGTGAATTACTTTGTAGTCGCCATCATCCTTCCAAAGTTTTTCAATAGCTAAACCTTTAAAATAGGACTCTTTTAAATTACCGTCAGCATCCACAAATGGTTTTACTCCATGAGTAAATAGTTCTTCTAAGGTGGATACTATAGTTGATTTACCAAATCTTCTAGGTCTAGTTAAAAGTATTGGCTTTCTGTCTAATGCTAACTTGTAAATAAGGTCGGTTTTATCGACATAAATCTGCTTGTGTTTAACTATAGTCGTAAAACTCTGACCTTCAGGCAGGCGACAATTTAAGAAATCAGCATCTAGCATATTTAATCCAAAAGAAATTTAGGTAGTTCAATTTTACTAAAACTTATACCTTAAACTTAACTACCTTCATCAAATTTATCATTTGATAAGTGAAAGTCATATCTTAAATCTTATAAAATTGGTCAATATCGTGATTATTGATTCGCCTAACAGTTGTATTTTCAAAATACACTCGATAGGTTAGAATTAAACAGTCTGGTAGATTTGAATCAATGTTTTATTATAGTCTATAAGTTGGTATTCAATCGATGTTGTATGTGTCTGGAGTGTATGCTTTAAATTTACCTTGCAAATTAGATTTGCAAGGAGATTGGCATATGTCTGCATTAGATTGGAAAAAAATAACCTTCCTAAATTCTGCTGATAGCATCTACAAAGATTATGGCATTGAGCAGAGCTATTCAAATAGTTTAGTAAATTTATATAACGTAAATAAAGCAAATTACAAAAACGTGCGAAAAGCCCACTCCTTTAGGTGTGGGATGGATAGCACAAAGATAAAAAAAATAATGTGTATGTAGATATTGAAAACATACACATATTATGATATAGTATATGTATGGAAAATAAATATAGATATACAAACACAACAGTATCTTTGATAAACTACCATTTTGTATTTTGTC
>Ga0256404_1003475_pt1 | contig 31968 bp, 24 predicted proteins | sample RumenRJG_01DNA_FD_185990 | JGI IMG/M metagenome (GOLD analysis project Ga0256404, IMG submission 185990) | Bovine rumen microbial communities from Lethbridge, Alberta, Canada - RJG_01 | ecosystem: Host-associated > Mammals > Digestive system > Stomach > Rumen | place: Canada: Alberta | collected...
CATCCTCCGGCTCGATCAGAGCCAGGTCGGGAAAGGCATCGTGATCCAGAAGGCGGCAGTTTTCACACTGTCCGCAGGAGTCATAACGGCCGTCCGGCCCTGTGACGGGATGCAGGCAGAAAAGAGCCCTGACGAAAGCGGCTGCTGCTGTTTTTTTGCCGGATCCTTCGGGACCTTCCAGAAGGTAGGCATGGCTGATATGCTGATCGGACAGGGCCTTCTGCAGATGGGTCTTCAGGGCCTCGTTTCCCAGCAGACTTGAAAAAGAGACCATTTTCAGGCCTCTTTTCAGGGTGCGGGTGTTTGATTCTCCGGCCGGATCCGAAGACGATTCTTTATTTGCTCTCGGCATTTCAGAACTTGCAGAACTGAGCTACGTCCAGGACGAATACGGTTGCGCCGCCGGACGTTACCTCGATGGGGTAGGGGATATAGCCTTCGGCCGTAGTCGTATAGGGCTGGTTGGCGATGGTCATTTGTTTAACGGTCTGGCATTTTTCATGGATGATGGTCAGGACCTCGTCCAGTTTCTCTTCTTCACAGCCTACCAGGACCGTGGTGTTTCCCACGCGCAAAAAGCCGCCGGTGGATGCCAGTTTGGTCACGCGGAAATTGGCGCGGTTCAGGGCGGTCGTCAGTTTCTGAGCATCTTCATCATGGATGATAGCAAGTACGAGTTTCATATCGGTACCTCCTGCTGTAGGATAGTTTTATCTGACTGAAGCCGTATAGGTCAGGGCAAAAGGCCCTTCTGACTCAATAGATCCTGCATCTGGCTCCAGATCAGAGAATGAACCTGGTCGATACTGCCGGCCCCGTCGATCAGACGGACGCGGCCGGGGCTAAGGTCTTTCAGACTCCGGTATCCTTCGTTGACTTTTCTGTAAAAACGGTCCTTTTCCTGCTCAAGACGGTCAAGACTGTGACCTTCCTGATGCTTCTTGCGGCGCAGGCCTTCTTCATAGTCGATATAGACCAGAAAAGTAGCGTCGGGCATCAGGCCGTCCACCGCATATCGGTTGATCTTTTCGACCGTATCCGTGCCAAGTCCCCGGGCGATCCCCTGATAGACCAAAGAGGAGTCGATGAAACGGTCCAAAAGGACAATGGTCCCTTTTTCAAGAGCGGGGCGGATCCTTTGACGGACCAGCTGAGCCCGGCTGGCCGCGTACAGATAGGCCTCGGTGACCGGGTCCATTTCCTTGTGGGCAGGATCCAGCAGTACGGAACGGATATCTTCTCCGATGGCTGTACCGCCCGGCTCCCTCAGAGCCAGTACGTCAAGACCTTTGGCGGTCAGATCTTTGACCAGAAGGTCCATCTGCAGGGACTTTCCGGAACCGTCCGGACCCTCGAAAGAAATGAACAGACTCATGGGACGATAAACTCCTCTTCGCGCTGTGGGAAAACCGAAGTTTCTTTCAATGAAACCTTTTGAACATTATACCAAGAGACCGGCGCTTTTTCAACAAATTGTAAAGCCTTTTCAAAGGTCTGCCGGAGGGCTGATTTAATAATTGCGTAACGAAGCTGTAACTTCTTTCGGTGTTTTAATAGAAAAATCATAATATTTTCACGGTATAATGTCTGCTAATTTTGGAGGGACCCATATGCTTGATACATTCATAAGCCGCTTCAGTGATAACCTGAAGTCTTACCGGCTCAAAATCGCATCCAGCCCGTTCCTGCTTTCTCTGATCGGCCCCTTTTACGGGATCAGCGATCATGAAGTGTATGACAAATGGAAACTTTCCAGCGATATGAACTATTTCGAAGTTTCCAACCTGATCGACGCCATGGGAAAAAGCCCCAGCCCCAGCCTTGTCCAAATGGCCCGGGATCTGGTCAGTGAGGGGTACGACAAGACGCCCAGCGCGGATTTCGATCCCCGGAAGGTGGACGAACAGCTGGCTTTGATCAGCGCCATCCTGTCAGACGGCTTTCCGGACGTCCTGGAAGAGATCCTGGACCAGGAGAAGAAACTGGGGCAGAATTGACGGTTCATGCAAAGCAGCAGGACCAGGGACAAAGAGAAGAAAGGGACCGATATCAAAAAGACCCCCGGACCTTACGGCCGGGGGCTTTCCTATGTTGCAAGAAACAGCCTTTTGGGATACAATAGCGTTTACGGTTTTATACATTAATATTTGTTTTTTTGAGACAATAACAAAGTATAACGATTCGGAGGAAATATGAAGGTTGTTATTCTGGGCTGCGGAAAAATGGGTCAGGAGCTGACCCGCAGCCTGGTAAAAGAAGGGCATGATGTTACCGTTATCGATCATGACGAGTCGGTCGTGGGTACGATCGGAGATCTGTACGATGTCATGACGGTCTGCGGAGAGGGTGTCGATTATGATACGCTGAGCGAGGCTCAGGTGCAGGATGCGCGGCTCTTTATCGCCATGACTCCCAGAGATGAGGTCAACATCCTGAGCTGTTTTCTGGCAAAACGCATGGGGGCCCACCATACCATCGCCCGTATCGAAGATACGGATATGACAGACCGGGAGCTGTCTTTTATCAAGCAGCAGACCAATATTTCCATGTTTGTGAATCCGGCCCTTATCGTCGCCCAGGAACTGAACAATATGCTGCGCCTTCCTTCCGGCATCAGGGCGGATTATTTTGCCCGCCATTCTTTTGAGATGGTAGAGCTGCGCACCAAGATGAACTCTAAGTTTTCCAACATGAATGTCAGCGACCTGCGCCGCCATTTCAAGGAAAACTTTCTGATCTGCGCCGTGGGAAGAGGCAGCGATGTTTATATCCCCCGCGGCGATTTCGTGCTCAGGGACGGCGATCTTCTGACCATCAACGCGGCTCCGACCGAGATCGATAAACTGCTGACGGAGGTCGGCTACATCAACAAGCCGGTCCGCAATGTCATGATCATAGGCGGCAGCCGGACAGCCTATCAGCTGGGAAAGATCCTGATCGAAAGCGGCATCAGGGTCAAGATCATCGAGCAGGACAGAGACCGATGCCGTCAATTATGCGAATCTCTTCCGGAAGCGGTCGTTATCAACGGAGACGGCGCCCAGGGAGAGCTCTTGAATGAAGAGGGGCTTTTGACGACGGATGCCTTTGTCAGTCTGACCGGCATGGATGAGGAAAACATCCTGATGTGTATCTATGCAAACGAGCAGAGGGTGCCCAGGGCCATGTGCAAGGTCGACCGCAGCGCCTTCGCGGACCTGGCGGGACGGCTGGGCGTGGAAGGGCTGGTCAGCCCCAATGTCCGGGTGTCGAGCCTGGTTCTGCGTTATGTGCGCGCCTTGGAAAACTCGGCGGGCAGCAACATCGAGACCCTTTACAAGCTGATGGACGGCCGGGCGGAAGCCATGGAGTTTATCGTGAAACCGGATTTTCCTTATCTGAATATTCCTTTGTATCAGCTGGAATTCAAACCGGGCATGCTGATCGGCGGCATCATCCGGGATACCAAACCTTTGATCCCCGGAGGCAATGACCACATAGAAGCCAAAGACCGGGTCATCGTTCTGGCGGCCGGTCAGAATCTGGTCAGCCTGTCCGACGCTATTATCAAAGTAAAGGAGTCATAAATGAATCGCCGCATGATACTTTACATGGTAGGGCAGGTCTGCGAGATCACGGCGGTTTTGATGGTACTTCCGCTGATCGTGTCGATCCTATACCGGGAGCGGTGCCTGATCGATTTCCTGCTGGCTATTACTGTGGCGCTGGTGATAGGACTGGCCCTTACTTTTCTGTCGCGTCCTACCAGCAAAGTCATTTATGCCAAGGAAGGCTACATCATCGTCGGCCTTTCCTGGATCGTGGTTTCGGCCATCGGGGCCCTTCCCTTTTATTTCAGCCAGCAGATCCCCCACTATATCGATGCCTTTTTTGAGACCGTCAGCGGCTTTACCACCACCGGCGCTTCCATCCTGACGGATGTGGAGGCCATGAGCAAGGGACTTTTGTTCTGGCGCAGCTTTACCCATTGGATCGGCGGCATGGGCGTGCTGGTATTTCTGATGGCGGTCGTACCGCTGCAGAACGACCGGGGAATGCATATAGCCCGGGCGGAAATGCCGGGTCCCACGGTGGGCAAGCTGATGCCCCGCCTGAGGGATACGGCCCGCGTTTTATACCTGATCTACGCGGGCATGAGCGTGATCATGGTCATTTTCGAACTGGCGGGAGGGATGCCCTTTTTTGACAGCCTGCTGCACATGTTCGGAGCGGCCGGCACCGGCGGATTCGGCATCAAATCGGACAGCATCGCCTCCTACAGCCCTTATGAGCAGTGGGTCATCACCATCTTCATGCTGCTGTTCGGCGTCAACTTTAACCTTTATTATCTCTGCCTTCATAAGCACTTCAAAGAAGTCCTGGAATCCGATGAGCTCAAGACCTATCTGGCCCTTTTCCTGATCTCATCGGCCCTGATCGCGATCAACACCCTCAGCCAGAACGTCAGCGTGGCTACCACCATCCGCAATGCCTGCTTCCAGGTGTCTTCGATCATGACCACCACCGGCTATGCGACGACAGATTTTAACAAATGGCCTGAGTTTTCCAAGGGCATACTGATGTTCCTGATGCTGATCGGAGCCTGCGCCGGTTCGACGGGCGGCGGCTTGAAAGTGTCCCGGCTGGTCATGCTGGCCAAAAATGTTAAGAGAGAGCTGAGGCATCTGATCCACCCGCGCTCCGTGGGTGTCGTCCGCTTCGAAGGACGGACGGTCGATGACCAGACCCTTCACAGTGTGTCGGTTTACCTGGCTCTTTATATGGGCATCCTGATCGCGGTCGCCCTGCTTTTGTCGCTGGACAGATTCGATTTTGAGACCAATCTTTCATCTGCCAATGCCTGCTTCAACAACATAGGCCCGGGCCTGGGAGCGGTCGGACCGGCTTCCAGCTATGCCGGCTATTCTCCTTTCAGCAAACTGGTGCTGTGCGCTGCCATGCTGCTGGGCCGTCTTGAGATCTATCCCCTGTTTTTGATGATGACTCCTTCCATCTGGAGCCGGAGCAACTGACATGGCCGGTACCTTATATTTATGTCCGACTCCCATCGGCAATTTGAAGGATATCACCCAGAGGACCCTGGAAACACTGCAGAGTGTTGATTTTATCCTGGCGGAAGATACCCGGAATTCGGGGCTTTTACTGTCCCGCTATCAGATCCGCAAACCGCTGGTCAGCTACCACAAATATAATGAGCAGGAGCGCAGCCCCGAAGTGATCAAAAGGCTGCAGGACGGCCAGAGCGCCGCTCTGGTCACCGATGCCGGCATGCCCGGCATATCGGATCCGGGCCAGATCCTGGCGGCCAAGTGCCACCAGGCGGGCGTTCCCGTCACCTGCCTGCCCGGCCCCTCTGCTTTTGTCACGGCGCTGGCCATGTCGGGCCTGTCTTCCCGCCGCTTTGCTTTCGAGGGCTTTCTGCCCGTCGATAAGCAGGAGAAAGAGCAGGTGCTGGACCGGCTTTCCGCCAGCCCCTATACCACGATTTTTTACGAAGCGCCCCACCGTCTTAAGGAAACCCTGCGGACCCTGGCCAAGTACGCACCGGACCGTAAAAGCGCCTGCATAAGGGAGCTGACCAAGATCTATGAAGAATGCCGCCTGGGCACTTTGGAAGAGCTGGCCGAGTATTTTTCCCTTAACGAGCCCCGGGGCGAATTCGTGATCATTATCGAAGGCCTGACCCCGCAGCAGCTTGACCGGCAGCAGAAAAACCGTTTTGAAGGCATGAGCCTGCAAGAGCATATGGAATTGTACAAGGACCTTCCCGAAAAAGAGGCCATGAAACGGGTCGCCAGGGACCTGGGCCTTTCCAAACGGGACATCTATCAGCAGCTCAAGACCGGAAACCAACCATAAATTGCGAACGGCAAATGTTTGTAATATAATGACTTTGCTATTCTATTATTGAAACAGGAGGCCTTATGGATAACTGTATTTTCTGTAAGATCGCCAATGGCCTGATCCCGTCCGCGACCGTTTACGAGGACGAGGATTTTCGTATTATTCTGGATATGAACCAAAAGATCCGCGGCCATATGCTGATCCTTCCCAAACAGCATTACGCCGACTTATATGAACTGCCGCCCCAGCTGGCTGCCAAAGCCATGCTGCTGGCCCAGAAGGCTGCAAAGGCCTGCCAAAAGACCATGGACATAGACGGCCTCAACCTGCTGCAGAACAACGGAGAAGCCGCCGGCCAGTCCGTCATGCATTTCCATCTGCACGTTCTGCCCCGCAAAAAGGGCGACGATCCCAAGTTCCCGGCCTGGGACGAGGAGTCGATCTCTTCCGAAGAAATGAAAGAACTTGCTGATAAACTGTCGCAGCAACTGTCCTGAAGGAGGTTACGCGTGGACCTTTTGCAAGAATTCATCAATACCTACGGTCAGGTCGAAGGCTCCGATACGCCTGTTTCTTCTCAAAGCGCCCTTGACCAGAAAGTATTTACCTATTACGCTCCCGGCCGGGTCAACCTGATCGGAGAGCACATCGATTATAACGGGGGAAAGGTCTTCCCCTGCGCCTTAAGCTTCGGCACCTACGGACTGATCCGCCTTCGCAGCGACTTTACCGTCCGCATGAAGAGCCTGAACATGTCCAAGCTGGTCAAGATCGATCTGAGAGATAATCACTATGATGAGAAAGACGGCTGGGGCAATTATGTTAAAGGTGTGATCAAGGAATTCCAGGATCGTCAGGCGGCCCTGACCGGTTTCGATCTTCTGATCTACGGGGAGATCCCCAACGGTTCCGGCCTGTCTTCTTCCGCCTCGCTGGAAGTCATGATCGCGACCATGCTCAACGATGTCTTCAAGACGGGCTTTGACCGGGTCCGGCTGGTACAGATGTGCCAGCACTCCGAAAATACCTTCAACGGGGTCAACTGCGGCATCATGGATCAGTTTGCCGTCGGCCTGGGCCGTCAGGGCAAGGCCATCCTTCTGGACTGCAATACCCTGGATTACGAATATGTCCCTCTGGATCTGAAAGGCGTGAAGATCGTCATCGGCAACACCAAAAAGCGCCGCGGCCTTGCGGACAGCAAGTATAACGAGCGCCGGGCCGAGTGCGAGGAAGCCTTGAAAGATCTTCAGACCGAGCTGCCCGTCAAGGCTCTCTGCCAGCTGACGCCGGAAGAATTTGAGGCTCATAAGCATCTTATCCGCCGGCCTGTCTGCCGCAAACGGGCAGAGCACGCCGTCTATGAAAACGCCCGGGTCCTGAAAGCGGTCCAGGTGCTCAAGGAAGGCAATATAGCTGCTTTCGGAAAACTGATGGACCAGTCCCACGATTCGCTCAGAGACCTGTATGAAGTAACCGGGACCGAGCTGGATACCATGGTGGAAGAGGCCCGCAAGATCGACGGGACATTGGGAAGCCGTATGACCGGAGCCGGCTTCGGCGGCTGCACGGTCAGCCTGGTCAGGGCGGATGCTGTGGACGATTTCATCCGGACCGTTGGCCAAAATTATCAGAAACGGACCGGCCTTACGCCGGAATTTTATGTAGCGGACGCAGGCCAGGGCGCCCACAGGGTCGATGAACCCATCGAGCTTTTGGTGGAAGAGCTGCTGGCTTACGGGCTGGACGAGCGTCTGATCGAACAGGCGGATACCGTTTTCGTGCGCAATCAGCTTTTGGAGATCCTGGGGCTTTCCGAGCCTTATCCCAAGACGGAAGGAACGCTTCCCTGCCGGGAGGCTTTCCGCCTGGAGCGCCGTCAGATCGCTCATGAGGATGAGACTCCTTATCCGATCCTGTCCAGGATACTGGATTATATGTGCGACCGGGGAATGATCGAGGGCGACGATACGGTCCGGCGCGATCTGATGGACGCCCGCATCATGGGCCTGTTCGTGGCCCGGCCTTCGACCGTTGCCGAAAAGTTCAGGACCCTGCGCATAGAGGATCCCGAAAAGGCGTCCGGTTATTTCTATCATCTGTCACGGGCAAGCCATTACGTTATGGCAGAGCGCATCCGCAAAAACCTTTACTGGACGGTGCCGACCCAGTACGGCGATCTGGAGATCACTATCAACCTGTCCAAGCCGGAGAAGGATCCCCGCGTCATCGCCACGATGCTCAAGACTCAGAAGGCTTCCTATCCCAAATGTCTGCTCTGTCCCGAAAACGTAGGTTATCCGGGAAGGCTGGACCATCCGGCCAGGCAGAACTTACGGCAGATCCCCATGATGCTGGAAGGCGAACAGTGGTATCTGCAGTATTCGCCTTATACCTATTATCAGGAGCACTGCATCCTGCTTAAAGAGTCTCATGTGCCGATGAAGATCGACGAGCTGACCTTCCGCCGTCTGTTTCAGTTTATTGAGATGATGCCCCATTATTTTATGGGCAGCAATGCCGGACTTCCGGTCGTTGGCGGATCGATCCTGACTCACGAACACTATCAGGGCGGCCATCATGTCTTCCCCATGGAAAAGGCAGCGGTCCGTCAGCGCTATATGGCTCCCGGCCACGAGGGACTGACGGTCAACGTCCTTAACTGGCCGCTGAGCGCCATCCGCCTGTCGGGCAAAGACAGGGAGGAACTGATCCGGATGGCATCCCACGTGCTTACCTTCTGGGAGGCTTATTCCGATGAAAAAGTCGGGATCTATGCCTTTACCGGGGATACGCCGCACAACGCCGTCACGCCGATCGCCCGCTTCAACCAAAACGGGGAGTACGAACTGGATCTGGTGTTGCGCAATAACCTTACCACCGATCAGTATCCTCTGGGTGTCTTTCATCCGCATGAGGACCTGTGGCACATCAAGAAAGAAAATATAGGCCTGATCGAGGTCATGGGCCTGGCTATCCTTCCGGGACGGCTGCAGAAGGAACTGTCCGTCATCAGCCGCATCCTGACCGGCACAAAGCAGGAAAGCTTAAGTCAGGCGGAAAAGGACATGATCGAGAAGCACCAGCCCTGGATCAAAGATATGCTGAGCCGGGTCAGCGTGCCCATGGATCAGCAAAGCGCCGACCAGCTCCTGAAAAAAGAAGTCGGAAAGATCTTCGAGAAAGTATTGGAAGACGCCGGTGTGTATAAGAACGATCCCAACGGCATCGAAGCTTTTCAGCGCTTCATGCTTGCCTGCGGTTTCGTAAGAAAATAATAAAAGGGGATTAAGATGAAAAAACAATTTACGAAGAGAGGAAGACTGATCCGGGCAGTCTCACTGTTTGCCGTCCTGGTCATGATCATCGCTTCCATGTCCGGCTGCTCTAAAAAAGAGAGCTTCGACTATCAGTTCCAGGAGCCCAAAGAGGGTGATACGGTCGCTATCCTTCATACGACCATGGGCGACATTACCTTCCGCTTCTTTGAAAAAGAAGCTCCCAAAGCGGTCGAAAACTTCGTGACCCATGCCAAAGCAGGCTACTATGACGGTGTTCAGTTCTTCGATGTGATCTCGGATTTCATGATCGAGACCGGCGATCCCACCAACAGCGGACTGGGCGGCGAGAGTATCTGGGGAAAGGGATTTGAAGACGAGACCGTTCCTTACCTGAGCCCTTACTATGGTTCGGTCTGCATGGCCAACTTAGGCGCCTATAAGAATCCCAGCTCCAATACCAGCCTCTTCTTCATCGTTACCAGCAAGGATACCGATACCTCCATGCTGGAAAACGCTAACGACTACGCCGACAAGGCTGAAAAAGTAGCGGATGAAAAGGTGCAGATGTACCAGAAGATCGGCGGTGCTATGTGGCTGGACGAGCAGATCGGCACCCTTTACGAAACCCAGTACAACTATACGGCCGGTATCCATACGGTCTTCGGACAGGTCATCGACGGCATGGACGTTGCCGAAGCCATTTCCCAGGTAGAAACGTACACCAAGGAACAGGAAGACAATGCCAAGATCGAGGACAAAAATGAGACCGATATCCTGGAGAACAAGCCGGTCGATCCCGTCACCGTTACCTCGGTAGAGATCACTGCCTATAAAAAGGGTATGATGACGATCGATTATCTGAACATGGATAACTCCAAGGCGAAGACGGTCTCCGGCGGTGAAAACAGCCAGGACAGCGGTAATTAATAATTTTTAAAAAACAAATTGGAAGTGGGGCGCCCATGGGCGTTTACACTTGCGCACGAACATGATACAATAATCATCGGTTCTATGTGTTCCGCCCTTTTATGCCTGTGCCGATCAGGAAACGGTATAAAAAGGCGCAGCTAACTATATAGAAAGGGAGAATTTCACTCATGGCAAGAAAAATGAAAACCATGGATGGCAACAACGCGGCTGCATGGGTCTCCTATGCATTTACCGAAGTTGCGGGTATCTACCCCATTACACCATCCAGCCCCATGGCTGACTACGTAGATCAGTGGTCTGCACAGGGTAAGAAAAACATCTTCGGCACTACCGTCAAAGTTGCCGAGATGGAATCTGAGGGAGGCGCCTCCGGTACCGTACACGGTTCTCTAGCTGCCGGCGCTCTGACGACGACTTATACCGCATCCCAGGGTCTTCTTCTGATGATCCCCAACATGTATAAGATCGCCGGCGAACTGCTTCCGGCTGTTTTCCATGTTTCCGCCCGTACCGTCGCTACCCACGCACTGAACATTTTCGGTGATCATTCCGATGTATACGCCTGCCGTCAGACCGGATTCGCTATGCTTTGCGAGACCAACCCCCAGGAGGTTATGGATCTCGGTGCGGTAGCTCATCTGTCTGCTATCGAAGGCCGTGTACCTTTCATCAACTTCTTTGATGGTTTCCGTACTTCTCACGAGATCCAGAAGATCGCGATCTGGGATTACGATGATCTGAAAGAGATGGTCGATATGGATGCGGTCAACGCATTCCGCAAGAGAGCCCTGAATCCGGAGCGTCCGGTTATGCGCGGCTCTCACGAGAACGGCGATATCTTCTTCCAGAACCGTGAAGCTTCCAACAAGTATTATCAGGCTCTGCCGGCTATCGTTGAAAAGTACATGGACAAAGTCAACGAGAAACTGGGCACCGACTACAAGCTGTTCAACTACTACGGCGCACCGGATGCCGACCGCATCATCATTGCGATGGGCTCCATCAACGATGTTGCCGAGGAAGTTATCGACTACCTGAATGCTCACGGCGAGAAAGTCGGCGTTGTCAAAGTTCGTCTGTATCGTCCTTTCTGCGCTGACAAACTGATCGAAGCGATCCCGGCTACCGTTAAGAAGATCGCAGTCCTTGACCGTACCAAAGAGCCCGGTGCACAGGGCGAGCCTCTGTTTTTGGATGTCGTTACCGCTCTTGCTACCAACGGCAAGACCGATATCAAAGTCATCGGCGGACGTTACGGTCTTGGCTCCAAGGATACTCCTCCGGCATCTGTATTCGCTGTATACGATGAGCTGAAGAAGGATGATCCCAAAGAGCAGTTCACCATCGGTATCAAAGATGATGTCACCAATATGTCTCTTGAAGAGAAACCGGCTCCCAATACCGCAGCAGAAGGCACCATCGAGTGCAAGTTCTGGGGTCTGGGCGGCGATGGTACCGTAGGTGCCAACAAGAACTCCATCAAGATCATCGGCGACCATACCGACAAATATGTTCAGGCATATTTCCAGTATGACTCCAAGAAGACCGGCGGTGTGACCATCTCCCATCTTCGTTTCGGAGACAAACCGATCCGTGCTCCTTACTACATCAACAAAGCAGACTTTGTTGCATGCCACAACCCGTCTTACATCATCAAGGGCTACAAGATGGTCCAGGATGTTAAACCGGGCGGAGTATTCCTGATCAACTGCAGCTGGGACGTTGACGAACTTGGCAAACATATGAATGCCGAGACCAAACGCTATATTGCTAAAAACAATATCCAGCTGTACACCGTAGACGCCATCGACCTGGCTCAGAAAGTCGGCATGGGCAAGAGGACCAACACCGTTCTGCAGGCTGCCTTCTTTGCTCTGGCTAAAGTTCTGCCGATCGACGAAGCTGTCAAATATATGAAAGACGCCGCTACCCATTCTTACCTGAAGAAGGGCCAGGATGTCGTTGATAAGAACCATGCCGCGATCGATGCCGGTGTTACCGCTTACAAGAAGATCGAAGTTCCGGCTGACTGGGCCGAGGCTGTTGATGCTCCTTCCGACACCAAGATCGAAGGACCCGAGAAGCTGGTCAACATGGTCAACAATATCCTTACTCCTGTCGACAAGATGGACGGCGATTCTCTGCCGGTATCCGCTTTTGTGGATCACGCAGACGGCACCTTCGAACTGGGCGCAGCTGCCTACGAGAAACGCGGTGTTGCGGTTAACGTTCCCGAGTGGAATTCCGACACCTGCATCGGATGCAACAAGTGCTCCTTCGTTTGCCCGCACGCTACCATCCGTCCCTTCGCTCTGACCGACGAGGAAGCTGCCAACGCTCCTAAAGCCGCTAAAATCAAGGCTAAGGGCAAGGTCGCTACCGTTAAGAACTACAGCTTCAGCATTGCTATTTCTCCTCTGGACTGCATGGGCTGCACCGTATGTGTATCTCAGTGCCCGACCAACTCTCTGAAGATGGTTCCCCGCGAGACGCAGCTTGACCAGCAGCCGGTATTCGACTACATGGTCAAGAACGTTACCGAGAAAGAGGACGTTACTGCAAAACTGAATGTTATCACCAGCCAGTACAAGAAACCTCTGCTTGAGTTCTCCGGCTCCTGCGCAGGATGCGCTGAAACCTCCTACGCTCGTCTGGTTACTCAGCTGTTCGGACCCAGAATGTACATCTCCAACGCTACCGGATGCTCCTCCATTTGGGGCGGCCCCGCTGCTACCAGCCCGTATACCACCGATAAGAATGGTCACGGTCCGGCTTGGGCTAACTCCCTGTTCGAGGATAACGCCGAGCATGGTTATGGTATGTTCCTCGGCCAGCAGGCAATCCGCAACCGTCTGATCGATGAGGTCAAGGCTGTAAGCGAAGAGTATCCCGAGACCCAGGAAGCAGCCAAAGCATTCCTTGATACCGTTTCCGACGGCGAGAAGAATACTCCTTGTGCCAACGCTCTGGTCGATGTACTGCAGAAAGTAGAAAACAAGAACGACGCTGTTAAAGACATTCTGAACAACCGTGAATATCTTGCCAAGAAGTCCATCTGGATCTTCGGCGGTGACGGCTGGGCTTATGATATCGGATTCGGCGGTCTGGATCATGTGCTTGCACAGGGTCAGGACGTTAACGTTATGGTATTCGATACCGAGGTTTACTCCAACACCGGCGGACAGGCTTCCAAGGCATCCAACATCGGTCAGGTAGCTCAGTTCGCGGCTGCCGGTAAAGCAATCGCCAAGAAGAGCCTTGCCGAGATCATGATGTCTTACGGTTATATCTATGTAGCTCAGGTTGCCATGGGCGCTAACCAGAATCAGACTCTGACCGCTATCAAAGAAGCAGAAGCTTATCCGGGACCGTCTCTGGTCATTGGATATTCTCCTTGCGAGATGCACTCCATCAAGGGTGGTATGGCCAACTGCCAGCTTGAGATGAAGAAAGCTGTCGACTGCGGTTACTGGAACCTGTTCCGTTACAACCCGGCACTGAAGGCTCAGGGCAAGAATCCGTTCACTCTGGACAGCAAGGCACCTGTCAGCGAGAATTACCGTCCGTTCATTATGAACGAGGCTCGTTATTCCGCTCTGACCCGTTCCTTCCCGGAGAGAGCAGAAGTTCTGTTCAGCAAGGCCGAGGCTACTTCCGTTGCTCGTTATCAGCACCTGCTTCGTCTGAAAGATCTGTACGCTCCCGAGGAGCAGTAAGATCCTGCTAAGACAAAGTTCGTCAGATAATCGCTGATGATAGTGAAGGCACGGCAGATCATCTGATCTGCCGTGCCTTTTTCGTTAAAGCCAAATCTATTTTTCGAGGAATTCTTATGAAGACAAAGACTTTCAAGGTCTTATCCATCGTATTGTCCCTACTGCTGGTGCTTTCCTCTCTGACCGGCTGCAGTCAGATCCTTCCCGGTTCGGATTCAGGCAAAAGCAGCCTGAGCGCGAGTCAGGAGCAGGAGGATTTCGAGGATTACCTTCAGGATACCCTGGTATCCACCTACAGCGACTATACCAGCATGCACCAGCTGTTTCTGAACCCGGAGGACTACGGCATCGATCCGGATACCGTGGACGTAGATCTGGGTAGCCGTTTCAGCCAGGATGATCTGGACCAGGCCCGCCAGGCGGCCCAGGATGATCTTGACCGCCTGAAAGCCTTTGACAGGGATCAGCTTACTTCGGATCAGCAGGATCTGTATGATTCACTGCTCTTCAATGCTGAGATCAATGCTAAGCTCAGCGACTCTAAATTTGACTATTATCAGTCTCTCTTTTCTCCTTTATCCGGTCTGCAGGCAGGCATTTCCGAAACCTTTGCCGACTGGGAAGTCAGAAACGAGAAAGACGTTCAGGATATGATCACCGTCATGGAGGATGTCCGGCCCTACGTGGACAGTGCTCTTGACTATACACAGATCCAGGCCGACAAGGGCTATCTGGTCAACAACCTGTCGGATGTGGTCGATTACTGTCAGGGCATCGTGGATAAGGGAATGGATTCCAGCATCCTGACCGTGCTGGACGACGCCATCGATCAGCTTGACCTTGACAAGGCCGATGATTACAAAGATCAGCTGAAAGAGGCTTATCAGGATTCTTTCCTGCCTGCTTACCAGGACATGGTCGACCGTCTGACTCCCCTGGAAGATGAAGAGGTCAAGGGGGGCCTGGCGGCTCTTCCCGACGGAAAAGAATATTATGAATTGACAGCCGAGTACAACCTTGGCTATTCGGTCGATATCGATGATTTTAAAGATGACATGCAGGATTGGTTCAATACCAATCTGCGCAGCCTGATGACCGTGGCCCAGAAAGACAGCAGCGCTTACTCGTCCCTGTATGACGACTCGATCTCGACCGGTTTCGAGAGCTACGCGGACATCCTTGATTATATCGATGACCACATGCAGGACGACTTCCCCAGTGTCAGCGATCTGGACTGGAATATCACCGACATGAACGAAGAGGTCATCAGCGACGCCGGTGTTGCCGCTTACTTTGTGGTGCCTCCCGTCGACGGGGACAGCAAGCGCCAGATGAGGGTCAACCCCAATTACGGGGACATCGACTCTTTGGACGTGTACAACACCGTCGCCCACGAGGGGCTGCCCGGCCATATGTTCCAATTCACCTACATGTACGACAACGACAGTCTTTACGTAAAAACACTGGCCGATAATACGGCCTATACCGAAGGTTACGCGGTCTATGCTTCCTACGAGGCCATGCAGTACCTGCTGGATCAGGGCTCTGTCACCGCCGATCAGCTGGACTGCTACAAGTACAACGAACTGACCATTTACGCTATGATCAATGTCCTGGACATTGGCATCAACTATGAAGATTGGTCGCTGGACGATGCCCTTTCCTATGTGGACGACTGCGGCTTCAGCATGTCCAAGGATGATCTTCAGTCCCAGTATGACCAGCTGCGCTGCGACCCCTGCACCTTCTTCTCGTATTACGGCGGCTTGAAAAAGATCCAGGATATGAAACAGAAAGCCCAGGATAAGATGGGTTCGCGTTACAGCGAACAGGGCTTCAACAATGCTCTTTTGTCAGGGGGCTGCCTTTGCTTTGACGCCGTTGAGCGTCACATCGACCAGTACATATCCGGAAAAGAGCCGTCGACTTCCGCAGCCAGCACGGAAGGATCAGGTTCGCAGGGATCTCTATTGGGGCAAGGCACAGGGAGCGTTCATCTGAAATGGAGCTGGAACCCCATCAGGCTGGCCCAAAACATTGGCGAATATATCGCTGAAAAAATATACCGCATTTTCAACCGCTGATGTAAAAAACATGGTAACATGGAAACTGTGCAATGCTATGCAATGATATGCAAAGCTGTGCTTTTGAATGCTTACGATAAGGAGGATTTTTATGAAGTTAGTCACGCAGACAGACTGCACCGCAAAGACATTCGGACCTTATGAAGCCGTTGACATCCTCAGCCGGGCCGGTTATGACGGCATCGACTGGTCCTTTTTCGAACTGACCGGTTCGGACAGCATCTGGCTGGAAAACGATTGGAGAGGAAATGCTCAAAAGATCCGCCGTCAGGCAGACGACGCCGGGGTCCAGATCATCCAGGCCCACGCTCCTTTTCCTTCTTCCAAGGGGGAATCTTCCCGGGGGGATGAAGGGTATGAATCCTTCATTTTCAAAAGGATCCTGCGCTCCATGGAGGCAGCCTCGATCTTAGGCGTTAAATACATTGTCGTCCATCCCAAACATCATCTGGTCTACCGCAACAACCGCAAGGCCACCTGGGATATGAATATCGATTTTTATAGGAGCCTGATCCCCTACTGCGAGAAGTGGAACATCCATGTCTGCGCGGAAAATATGTGGCAGTACAATAAGCAGGGCGGCTTTATCGTGGACAGTTTCCTGTCGGAGCCCGAAGAGTTCTGTGATTTTCTGGATGCCCTGGACAGCCCCTGGATCGTTGGATGCCTGGATCTTGGCCACAGCGCCCTGGTAGGAGTAGAGCCTCAGGACTTTATCCGCGCCATGGGACCGGACCGTATCAAGGCCCTGCATGTCCATGACGTTGACTATCATGCCGACTGCCATACTCTTCCCTACATGGAAAGCCTCAACTGGGCGGAGATCACCAGAGCCTTGGGCGAGACCGGCTACAGCGGCACCTTTACTTTCGAGGCGGACAACTTTTTGAATAAACTTCCCAAAGAACTTCGCAAAGACGGTATCGAATTTATGTGCAAGACCGGCCGCTATCTGGTCAGACAAGTAGAAAAGTGGCAGCAGAAAGACTAACATCACATTTGAAGGGGTTATTATGATCGGAATCATTACCGCAACCAAAGAAGAATTCGAAGCACTCAATCAGGCTCTGGGCACCAATCAGACCGGGGCCATGAACTATATCGAGGGAAGCCTGAAAGGGCAGAAGGTCGTCGGCGTCCAGTGCGGCATCGGCAAGGTAAACGCAGCCTTGTGCGCGCAGAAAATGGTCGACAAGTACAGCCCGGACGGCATCATCATGGTGGGCGTTGCCGGGGCCCTGGATCCGTCCCTTTCGGTAGGAGATGTCGTGATCTCCAAGGACGCTGTCCAGCACGACTTCGACACCAAGATCTTCGGTGATCCGGTGGGATTTATCACCGGTTTCGACAGCATTGAGTTCAAGGCGGATCCCAAATTGATGCAGCTGGCCGAGCAGGCGGCAAAGAGCCTGGGCTACCACTATATTGTGGGCCGCGTTTTGTCGGGCGACCAGTTCATCTGCGAACCGGATAAGAAAAAGTGGCTGATCGATACCTTCCAGGGGACCTGCACCGAGATGGAAGGGGCGGCCATTGCCCAGGCCTGCACCGTCAACAAGACACCCTTCGTCATCCTGCGGGCTATCAGTGACAGCGCTTCGGGAGAGGCTCCCATGCAGTATAACGATTTCGTCAAATTGGCAGCCGCAAAGGCCATAGCCCTTCTTGAGAAAATGATGGAGGAGACAGCATGAGCGAACTCAAGCGCATCCTGGTCACCGGAGGAGCGGGATATATTGGATCTCATACCCTGGTGGAGCTGTTAAACAGCGGCTACGAGGTCATTGCCGTAGACAACCTTTACAATGCCAGCTCCAAGGCCATCGAGCGGGTCGAAAAGATCACCGGAAAGTCCGTCACCTTCTATAAGGCGGATCTGTTGGATAAAGAAGCTCTGAACGCGATCTTCGATACCGAAAAGATCGATGCGGTCATTCATTTTGCCGGCTATAAGGCAGTAGGAGAATCGGTCTACAAGCCGCTGGAATACTACCACAACAACCTGGGCAGCACCATTCTTCTGTGCGAGGCCATGAGGGCCCATGGGGTCAAGAACCTGATCTTCTCTTCTTCCGCAACCGTATACGGCTATCAGAAGGTCATGCCCATCACGGAAGAGGCTGAAAAGCAGCCGGCTACCAACCCCTACGGCTGGACCAAGTGGATGATCGAAGAGATCCTGAAGGGCCTTCATACGGCGGATCCTTCCTGGAACATCCTCCTGCTCCGTTATTTCAACCCCATCGGAGCCCACGAGAGCGGCCTGATCGGGGAAGATCCCAAAGGGATCCCCAACAATCTTCTGCCTTATATTGCTCAGGTGGCGGTCGGCAAACTGCCGGTGGTTCATATCTATGGTGATGATTACGATACCCCGGACGGTACCGGGGTCCGCGACTATATCCATGTCGTCGATCTGGCAAAGGGCCATGTGGCGGCTATGAAGGATCTGGAAAAGGAACCGGGCGTGGACATTTTCAACCTGGGTACCGGAAAGGGCTACAGCGTGCTGGATGTGCTGCATGCCTATGAAAAGGCCGTGGGGAAGAAGATCCCCTATCAGATCGACCCCAGGCGGCCCGGCGATCTGGCTGTCTGCTATTCGGATCCTTCCAAGGCGGAAAAAGTGCTCGGCTGGAAGGCCCAGCTGGGCATCGAGGAAATGTGCCGCGATTCCTATCGCTGGCAGAGCATGAACCCTAACGGATATCGAGACAGTGATGAAGAGAAATAAACGGTTGATTTTTATGACCGGCGGCGGAACGGCCGGCCATGTTACGGCAAATCTGGCCCTGGCGGAACCTTTGAAAGCCGAGGGATTTACCTGTATGTATCTGGGCATGAAGAAGGGGATCGAATATAAGCTGGCCACTCAGGCAGGCCTGCCCTTCAGGCCGGTCACCAGCGGAAGGCTGCACCGCAACCTCAACCCGGATACCCTTTTACTGCCTTTCCGCGTGATCAAGGGCACGGTCCAGGCGGTCCATTGGATCCGTAAAGAGAAGCCCTGCCTGATCTTCTGCAAGGGCGGCTTCGTCAGCTGGCCTGTGGCGGCGGCGGGGGCCATGACCCATACGACCGTGATCCTGCATGAGTCGGATATGACGCCCGGCCTTTCCAATAAGTTATGCGTGCCTTTTGCCAAAAGGGTACTGACTACTTTTCAGGATACGGTTTCCTATTTGCCCAAGGACAAGGCCCTTTATACGGGAACGCCCATCCGGGCCTCTCTGACAAAGGGGAGCCGGGAGAAGGGCTTTGAGCTGACGGGGCTCGATCCCGACGGCAAGCCGGTCCTGATGGTCATAGGCGGCAGTTCGGGGGCCAAAGCCTTGAATGACGCGGTCAAAGATAACCTGGACACTCTTTTGGAGTCTTTCCAGATCATTCATTTGTACGGCAGTAAAAATGCCTTCGAAGCTCCCAAAAAGGAGGGCTATTTCAGCCTGGCCTATGCGTCCTCGGAGCTGCCGGATCTGTATGCCTGCGCGGACCTGGCTCTGAGCCGGGCCGGTTCCAATGTGATCAACGAGCTGCTGCTTTTGAAGATCCCGGCTCTGCTGGTGCCCCTGCCCCTGTCGGTCAGCCGGGGCGACCAGATCCTTAACGCCAAACATTTTGAGTCGTTGGGCTTTGCCAAGATGCTCCCCCAGGAAGAGATGACCGGGGAAAGGCTGGTCGGAGACCTTAACAAGCTTTATCAGGACAGGGCCTCCTATCAGCAGGCCATGAACTCCGACAAGGCTAAAAACGGCACTCAGGAAGTATTGAAAGTGATTTTGGAAGAAGCAGCAAAGGTACAATAAAGGAGATCCGCATGCCAAGCGAAAGTGTCAGAAAAAAGATCGGCCAGATGCTGATGGTGGGCTTCCCTTCGAAGACTGTCGACCAGCAGGCTGTAAAGGCTCTGGATGATTTTTACGTCGGCAATTATATTTATTTTTCCCGCAATATCGAGAGTGCGGCCCAGACAGCCCGGCTGTCCGGACAGCTGTCTCAAATGGTTTGGGATAAACTGGGCATCTGTCCTATTATTTCGACCGATCAGGAGGGCGGCATCGTCAGCCGGCTGACCGAAAAGGCAGCCCTGATCCCGGGCGCGGCCGCTGTCGCGGCGGCTTCGGACGATCTGTCGGAAGGACAGCTGGCGGCGGTAAGCCAGCTGGGCCTGAACATGGGACGGATCCTGAGGGCCTGCGGCATCAACATGGACCTGGCCCCGGATATGGATCTTAATATCGAGCCCAAGAACCCGGTCATCGGCTGCCGTTCCTACGGGGATATACCGGACCATGCGGCGGCGATCGCCATCGCCATGATGAAAGGCCTTAAAAAGGGCGGGGTCATGACCGCTATCAAGCACTTCCCCGGCCACGGCAATGTCCAGTCGGATTCCCATCTGGGTATACCTATCAATGATACCGACCCGGACCAATTGATGAAAACGGAATTCGAGACCTTCCGTCAGGGGATCGAGGCCGGTACCGATGCCCTTATGTCCGCTCACGTCTGCTACACCAAGATCGATCCCGACCGGCCCGGCACCTTGTCTGAAAAGATCCAGACGGAACTGGCCCGCAATACCTTTGGTTTTAAGGGCCTGCAGATGACGGACTGTCTGGAGATGGATGCCATCCGCAAGTATTATCCCAACGGAGAAGGAGCCGTGCTGGCTGTCGAAGCCGGGATCGATATCCTGACCGTTTCCCATACCTATGAGGCTTTAAAGGATTATGCCCTGGCCCTTTACCGGGCCGTGGACACGGGACGCATCTCCGAGGAGCGGATCGATCAGTCCTATCAGCGGATCATGGACGCTAAGAAGCGCTTCGGGCTGGATCAGGCCCCTGCCGTCGACCCGGCAAAGGCGGAAGAAGAGGCGGCAGGCCCGGACAAGATCGCCCTGGCAAAAGGCATGATGCAGAAAGCCATCACCCGGCTGGCGGACAGTTCGGAAGGAGCTTTTGATGTGTCCGTCCCCAACTTTGTAGTTATCGCTCCGGACCGGCTGTCGGCGACCGGGGCAGAGGACGCGGGGACCATTTCCTTTACGGAAGCCGTTTGTCAGCGGTTCGGATGTCTGGGAGCCAAAATGGAAATGGAACCTGAAGGCAAGGACCTGGACCAGATCCTGGGCTATATCGATTCGGCGGTCAAGATGGGCTTTAAGCGCTTTATGATCGCCCTGTACAACGCCCGCTTCAAACCGGGACAGATCAAAGTCCTGCAGAAGGTATTGAGCCTGACCAATGCCCGGGTCATGGTGGTCCTTCTGGGGGCGCCTTACGACCTGGATCTGGTCAAACGGCTGGACCCCTTCGGCATGAGCGATGTGATCTGCTCCTATGAGTATACGCCCCTGTCGGTCGAAGCCGTGCTGAACGCGCTCGTTTCCAATGACTATCCCGGCAAGGTCCCCTTTCATAAGCTGTCATGATCCCATGATGGCATGATCACCGACTGTATCATGGCATAAAAAAGACCGACTCTCTGAAATTGCCCTTACGGACGCTCAGAGAGCCGGTTTTTTATTGTGCCTTACGGATCATTTGCTGCTGTTGTCCTCGATGGCGTACTCATCGACCTGGGTGGAGCAAAGTTTCTTGTACATATCATCCAGAGAGGCGTATCCGTCATAATAGTAGGAATACTCGTCCTGGGGAAGATAAATGGTATGGTAGCACTGGCTGTAATTCGAAATGTCGACCACAAGGGCCTTGCTGTCATCGAGCTTCACATCGTCATACTCGATATAGGTATAATAGTCGTAGGTACCCTTTCCATTGGTGACATTGACCTTGTAGATCAGATACAGAATGTTGTGAGGCCAGGGATCCATGCCTTCTTTGGGCGAGAGCAGATAATTGCCGGCGTAGGTGATGCTGTTTGTCTTTTCCGAATCGGAAAAGTCGGAGGCATTGGCAGCGCTGATGACGGAGCTGCCCTGGTCGGTCAGCTTGGTCAAATCGGCCTCCTGGATGTCAGCTGCCTTTGTCAGGTAAGTGGTCAGACCGCTGACGGTAAATTCCTTACTCAGAGGATCCGGGATCAGGCCCCGGTTGGCAGCGAACCAGGTGGCAGTGTCCTCGCTGTCGAGGGATACAAATTTCACGGTAATGGTGTCGCCGTTTTTCAGTTCTCCGTTGTCATCGGATCCGTATTCCGTTTCGAAATCGTAGTCATAATAATCGATCCCCAGCGCTTCCAGACCGTCTTCATCCAGCTCGCTATCGACGTAGCCATCACCGTCGTCACCGCTAAAGGTGATGGTCACGTAATCAAAGGGGTTGAATGTCTTCGCTTCGCCCAGTCCTTCAACGGTATATTCCTTTGTCAGGGTCGAAGGGATCTTGCCGTAATATTCCAGGATCATCGAGGTCGGGTCTTCCCCGTCCCAGGTGGTCAGTGTGATGGTGACTGTGTCCCCGTTGGACAGACCGGATGTCTTATCCGCAGTATATTCGCAGTCGGAAGCCTCACTGGGAACGTTGGAAGCATCGATGCTGACGGACCCGGCCGTATCGACACCTTCCCAGTTGACAGTCAGTCCGTCGAAGGGATCGAACGTTTCGGCCTCTGGAAGGTCTTTCACCGTAAATTCCTTATCGGCGTACTTGAGCTTGACGTTGACCGTGTCCGTGATATCGGTGATATCGGCATCGCTGTACTGCCAGGTCAGGGTCACCTTATCGCCGTTCGTCAGATGGACGGAAGGATCCAGATAATAATATCCGTCGATATAGGCTTGATACAAGAGGTCAGCGGCATCCTGGTCGGTATACCCGAACTGGCGGGCCTGCTTTTTGGCCTCTTTGGTAAATTTGATCTTACCCTGATTGTCCTTGATGAACTTGTCGTAGTCAAAGGCTGCCGTAGCGGTGCCGACGGTGTCGACTCCGTCATAGGTAACGGTGATATATTTATCCAGGTCGACGGTCTTGGATCCGCCCAGGACGAAAACGAAGAGGACGATGATCAAAGCAACAGCCACGACAGCTCCCAGCGCGATCCACAGCCAGGTAAGGCCCTTTTTCTTAGGAGCCGGCTGGGGGTACTGGCCGGTAAAACCGTCCTGATAGGGAGGCTGTGATCCATTCATGCTGTCGGATGCGGCATTGGGGTCCTGCTGGATCGGCTGGCCGGGTGCGGGAGCATTGGGATCATAGAAATAATCCGGGATAGGCTGAGTAGGGGAAGAGGGTTCCTGAGGCGTTTCCGGCGCCTGAGAAAAATCCGGCTGCTGAGGCTGATCTGGCTGCGCAGGGACGGGAGATCCCGGAGCCGCATTAGGAGTGATCGGAGTACCGCAGTGGGTACAGAACTTAGCGCCGGGAAGAAGGGGGGCGCCGCATTTGGGACAATTCATGTATGTTCTCCTCTCTTGAAAGAAGATCTATATTTCTTATGGTATACCCGATTACCTTACGGATGCAATCATTTTTGATAAAAAAAAGGAAAAAGAGCCGTGAAACGAAGGGTATCACGACTCTTTTCCTGTTAGATCTAAACGGACAGAAAAAAGTGCTGAGAATCAGACAGATCAGAAGACTCCCTGAGCGAGCATGGCATCAGCGACCTTGAGGAAGCCGGCGATGTTGGCTCCGGCTACATAGTTGCCGCTGCAGCCGTATTCCCTGGCTGCTTCGTCCAGGTTATGGAAGATGTTCTTCATGATCCCGGACAGTTTCCGATCGACTTCATCGAAGGTCCAGCTCAGGCGCTCGCTGTTCTGGCTCATTTCCAGAGCCGAGGTGGCAACGCCGCCTGCATTGGCTGCCTTTCCGGGTACGAACAGCACTTTGTTGGCCTGCAGATATTTAGTGGCCTCCAGGCTGGTAGGCATGTTAGCGCCTTCGCAGACAGCCCGGACTCCATTGGCGGTCAGCAGTTTGGCGTCGGCCAGATTCAGCTCATTCTGCGTAGCGCAGGGCAGAGCGATATCACAGGGAATGGACCATACGCCGCGGCCTTCCTGATAGGTGGCGGATGGACGCTTCTTTGCATACTCAGTCAAACGGGCGCGTTTCACTTCCTTGACTTCTTTCAGAAGGGCAACATCGATGCCGTCGGGATCATAGATCCAACCGGTGGAATCGGAACAGGTGACCGGTTTGGCTCCCAATTGGATGGCTTTTTCGATTGCGTAAATAGCAACATTTCCGGCGCCGGATACATCGATCGTTTTGCCTTCCAGGTCCGAATCATTGGCTTTTAACAGTTCTTCGGTTAGGTAAAGAAGCCCATAGCCGGTTGCTTCCGTACGGGCTAAAGAACCTCCGAAGGTAAGGCCCTTGCCGGTCAGGACGCCTTCGTAACGGTTGGTAAGTTTTTTATACTGGCCGTACAGAAAACCGATCTCACGTCCGCCGACACCGATATCTCCGGCCGGGACGTCTATATCCGGTCCTATATATTTATACAGCTCGTTCATATAGCTCTGACAGAAAGCCATGATCTCCCGATCAGACTTGCCCTTGGGATCAAAATCGGAACCGCCTTTGCCGCCTCCTATGGGCAGACCTGTCAGTGAGTTTTTGAAGACCTGTTCAAAGGCAAGAAAATGAAGGATCGAAATGTTGACCGAGGGATGGAGACGAAGACCTCCCTTGTAAGGGCCGATCGCATTATTGAACTGAATGCGGTAGCCGTTATTGATCTGAACCTGGCCTTTATCATCGACCCAAGCGACGCGAAACTTGAACTGGCGGTCGGGGGTGGTCAACCTTTCCAGAAGAGCTTCCCTGCGGTACTGACTTTCGTGAGCAGTGATAACGGGCTGTAAGGATTCGATGACCTCGGTAACTGCCTGATGGAATTCGGGCTGGCCGGGATTTTCACGCACAACACGTTCGATGATGTCTGATGAATAACTCATTGCGATACCTCTTGTAAAATAGAATTAAAAGCAGATGTATTATATTGAACGCATGAATGACGGTCAATATAATCTTGCAGATAAGCGATGTTTTTACTATCATTCCGGCCTATTTATGAAAGAAATGGGAAGGAATATGTAAAATTTCCCGCATTGCTTGCAATCAGCGGAATGACGCGATTATAATGAAGAACACCTAACAAGAAAAAAGAACGGCCATAAGGCCGCGGGAAAAGCATTATGAGAATCGTCATTAAGATCGGAACCAGTACACTTACTTATCCGACGGGGCTCTTGAACCTCCGCCATGTGGACAAACTGATCCGTGTCATTGCGGATCTGAAAAATGAAGGCCACGAGATCGTGATCGTATCATCCGGCGCCATTGCCTTAGGCGCAGGCAAATTAGGGATCCGGCGCCCCAAAGACCTGCCGGGCCGCCAGGCCTGCGCGGCCGTGGGCCAGTGCGAGCTGATGTATGTTTACGATAAACTGTTCGGTCAGTACAATCACACGGTCTCTCAGGTCCTGATGACCTATGAGGACGTGGATCAGCCCGTCCGGCGCCAGAACGCGGTCAATACCCTTGAAACGCTGATCCGTATGGGGGTCATCCCCATCGTTAATGAAAACGATACGGTTTCGACCGAGGAGGTCAGCATCGGTGATAACGATACCTTGTCGGCCATCGTAGGCAGGCTGGTCAAGGCGGATCTGCTCTTTCTTTTGTCCGATATCGACGGCCTCTATGATCAGCCTCCCAAGGACCATCCCCAGGCCCATCTGATCCCCGTCGTACACGCCATCACGCCCCAGATCGAACAGATGGCCGGCGGCAGCGGCAGCGATCGCGGCACCGGCGGCATGGTGACCAAACTTTCGGCAGCAAAAATTGCCCTTGAAAGCGGCTTTGCCATGAGCCTGATCAACGGGGACCGCCCCGAAAGCATGTATCAGGTCCTCAAGGGTGATCCGGTCGGAACTCTTTTTATTCAGGAAGGGAAGGATCTGCGGTGAGAAGTATCGAAGAATTGGCCAAAGCAGCCAAACGGTCGTCAGAAGTCTTACGGTCCGTCGGTACGGATCAGAAAAACCAGGCTCTTGCCGCCATCGCAAGCCAGCTGAAAGAAGAAGAAGAGGATATCCTCAAGGCCAACAGCGAGGACTGCGAAAAGGCCCAAAAAGAAGGCATGCGTCCGATCCTGCTGGATCGGCTGAAACTGACGCCCAAGCGTATCGACGAAATGATCGAAGGAGTCGACCGTCTGATCGAATTGGACGACCCCATCGGGGAAGTACTGGAAGGTTCGACCCGTCCCAACGGCTTAGAGATCCGTAAGATCCGGGTACCTTTGGGGGTAGTGGGCATGATCTTCGAGGCTCGCCCCAATGTAGCCGTCGATGCGGCCTGCCTGTGCCTGAAGGCTTCCGATGCCTGCCTGCTTCGGGGCGGCAAAGAAGCCATCCTGAGCACGACGGCATTAACGGAGTGTATGAGACGGGCGCTTGTAAAAAGCGGCCTGCCCGAGGATACCATCTGTCTGACCCAGGACACCAGTCATGAATCAGCGGATCAGATGATGCAGGCCAAAGGCCTGATCGATGTTCTGATCCCCAGGGGCAGCGCCCGCCTGATCCAGACGGTGGTTGAAAATTCCAAGGTGCCCTTTATCGAGACCGGCGTAGGCAACTGCCATATTTATGTAGACGAGTGGGCGGATCTGGATAAAGCCATTGCCATTACGGTGAATGCTAAGACCAGCCGTCCTTCGGTATGCAATGCGGCGGAAAGCCTGGTCGTGCACAGCCGGGTGGCCGGCGAGTTTTTGCCCCGCCTGGTCAAGGCCATGCCTCAGGTCACCTTGTACGGCGACGGCCGGGCAAAGGCCCTGGTGCCGACAATGGAAACGGCTTCCGAAGAGGATTTCGGCCGCGAGTACCTGGACCTCAAAATGTCTGTCAGGATCGTGGACACTCTTCAACATGCGATCGATCATATTGCCAAGTATTCGACGGGCCATTCGGAGACGATCGTTACCGAAAACCTGAAAAACGCGCGGATCTTTACCAGTCAGGTGGATTCAGCTGCGGTCTATGTCAATGCTTCCACCCGTTTTACCGACGGGGGACAGTTCGGCGAAGGAGCGGAGATCGGTATCTCCACGCAGAAGCTGCATGCGCGCGGGCCCATGGGTATCAAGGCCCTGACCACGACCAAGTTCGTGGTATGGGGAGACGGGCAGATCCGCCTGTGATTTTTGAAAGGTTCGGGTCTTTTGGATTCCGGCTTCAAACTTGACAGATGGATGTACAAGTTTATAATAAACAGTTAAGACACGATTAGTCTTTTAGGAGGAGATTTTCATGAGCGTTGTAGAACCGAAAAACTTGGATTGGGGTAAGCTCGGTTTCGCCTATATGCCCACCGATTACCGTTATGTTTCTTATTACAAAGACGGTAAGTGGGACGACGGCCAGCTGGTCACGGATCCCAATGTTACCTTAAACGAGTGTGCCTGCGTATTTCAGTATTCTCAGTCCTGCTTTGAAGGACTGAAAGCATACCGTACCAAAGACGGACATATCGTCTGCTTCCGTCCCGATCTGAACGCGCAGCGTATGCATGACTCGGCTGTTCGTCTGGAGATGCCGCCTTTCCCGGTCGATCGTTTTGTGGAAGCTGTTAAACAGGTCGTTAAAGCCAACGAAGCCTGGGTTCCGCCTTACGGCTCCGGCGCGACCCTGTATATCCGTCCTTATATGATCGGATCGAACTCGGTCATCGGTGTTAAACCGGCCGACGAGTACATGTTCCGTATCCTGGTCACCCCTGTCGGACCTTACTTCAAGGGAGGCGCAAAGCCGATCGTGATCAAGGTCAGCGACTACGACAGAGCAGCGCCGCACGGAACCGGCAACATCAAAGCAGGCCTTAACTACGCAATGAGCCTGTACCCGATCGTTAAGGCTCATGAAGAGGGCTTTGCCGAGAACATGTACCTGGATCCCGGCACCCGCACCAAGGTCGAGGAGACCGGCGGCGCCAACATGATCTTTATCACCAAAGACGGTACTCTGGTAACGCCTAAATCTGACAGTATCCTTCCTTCTATCACCCGCCGCTCTCTGTGCTATGTAGCCGAGCATTATCTGGGTATGAAGGTCGAGCATCGCGAAGTCCTGTTCAGCGAAGTTCCTAACTTTGTTGAATGCGGCCTGTGCGGTACGGCTGCTGTTATCAGCCCGGTCGGCAAGATCAATGACCACGGCAAAGAGATCTGCTTTGCTTCCGGTATGGAGAAGATGGGTCCCACTATCCAGAAACTGTATGATACCCTGACCGGTATCCAGATGGGACGCCTGGAAGCTCCGGAAGGCTGGATCTGCAAGATCGACTGATCTTCGGCCGATCGTTCCTGCTTCATTTGAGCAATGAAAGTTCCGGCTCATTTGAGTAATGAAAAACGAAAATATAAAGACCCGGAAAGGCCGCTTACGTGCATTGAATAGCGCATGGAAGGCGGAACCTTTTCGGGTCTTTTTCTTGCTTTTCGGAAGCTTTTTATCGGGAATTTCCGAGGGCCGAGGGGGCTTTTGCGGGGAAATCTTGTCAAATTCCGGATTCACATTTTTTTGACAGGATTTGTACAGCTCTTTTTGAAAAATCTTGTCAACATTCGTGATTTCGGTATGGCTGACAAGATTTGCTCATTATAAAACAATGCCCTTGTCAAAAATTCGTGATGCGAAATTTTGACAAGGGCTTGCAAAAAGTAAAAAATAAAACTGATTATAATAAATGCGTCATATGTTGCAATATGTCTAAGAAGCACAGAAGTCATTCCGAAATGCTTTTATCGTCCTCATTTTTAGAGACGAAAATGCGTGACAAATCCTGTCAACTCTTTGAAAAACGCCATTTTTGACAAGAATTTTCGTTTTTCTGTGTACAGATCTTGTCAACTCCTGTCAAAGGCGGAAAGTTGACAATGCTGTCATTTTGAGACGCTTCATTATGGTTAAAAATCCCAAAACCGTAATATTGACAATGCCAGCTCAGCTTGTTATGAACCTGCAACGTCAGCAGATAGACAGCAATGTTTTATGTGGTCTCTTACTCTTCTTACTTCAGCGCCTAAGCTTTTCCGCAAACTCCACTGGCATTGCCCGGTCAAAGGGAAAGACAGTGCTGGAGGCCAGACGGTCCAGGATAAAGCCGGCCAGCTTCTCGTCGCGTTCCAGCGCCCAGGGAGAGATCAGGTCCAGCGTGTCAAAACGGGTATGCATGCCGAATCCGTCCCGGTCCATGGTCACGGCGGGGATGCCCAGGGCCGCGAAACTATTGGAATCACTGCTCCAGACCTGGCGTTTGGTAGACATGCCCAGCCCGGCCTCACGTCCGTACAGATTCATGGCCGCTTCCACCTCGGGCCCGGCGGTAACGCCCAGCACCGTGCCTCCGATCAGCTGGCCGGCTAGGTCGACGTTATAGGCAAAACGGCAGTTTCCCAGCTCTTTCCGGTGCGACTGGCAGAAGGCTCTGCTGCCCAACAGCCCCAATTCCTCCCCGTCGAACCAAATAAAGGTCATGGGGCGGCGGGGCGGGTTCTTGGCGAAGGCTAAGGCCAGTTCATATACGATACCCGTACCTGATAAATTGTCGTAAGCTCCCTTGCCCTGCGGCACCGAGTCATAGTGGGCGCTTACACAGAGCCCTTCGGCAAGATCCGGATCTGTCCCGGGCACTGTAACAAAAATGTTAGTACCCGTTTTGGAAAGAGTTTCCTGCCTCAAGACCAGATGACAGGTGGTAACGCCGCGGTTGAGGATCTCCAGGATGTCTTTATAATGAAGGATCAGTCCGGGAATGTCGGGAAGAGGCTGAGAAGCATCGGGTCCGCCGGCCTGGCCGCCCATTGGCTTTTTATACAGATTCCTGGACTGGGGGAAACGGTCCTGACCGCCGTCAAGCGGGCTGCCGGCCGTGGAAATAAAGGCAAGGGCGCCGGCCTTTTGAAGGCGCCGGTAGAGATCGCCGCTCACGGGGATGCTGAGAAGAGCCACGGCTCCTTTGACTCTGGTCAGAGAGATCGGATCACCGTATTCCGCGTAGACCAAAGGAGCGGTAATACCTTCTGCTGGAGTAGATCCGGAATGACGGTAACCGGCCGCGGGGTAGCTTTTCCGGTAAGGCTCGACCGCTTCAAAAGAAGCCGTGGAAACTTCTGCACAGGTAAAGTCGAAAGGCTCCGTTTTGACCGTCAGATAAGAAGGAAGCTCAGCTTTCAGCTGCTTAACGATCTCGGCGGCGGCCCTGGCGCCGTTTCGGCTGCCGGCCTGGCGGATATAATCAAAGTTATTCATAAACTTTAAGGTATGGCTGCCGCTTAATAAAGAAAGATCCAGCATGATGACACCTCACATTCAGACTTATAACAATGAAAGAACCACGGTTAGTATAGCCTTCCCTATTTATGCTTGCAATGCTTCGAGGCGGGCGGTATACTTAAAAAAATAAGCACAAAAGGAGAAGCGTCATGGATCCTGACAATCTTAGTTTTGCCGATATGCAGAAAATGCAGCACGAATTGGCCTTGAAACATGGCTGGAATTACGACACCGTAGAGGGCCCGCTGCAGCTCTTATGGACCTATGACGAAATGGGAGAGGTCACCGCAATCGTAAAAAAGAAGAGCGCCGACAAGATCCTTAACGATCCGGCCGTCCGGGGACATTTTACCGAAGAAATATGCGATGTCCTTATGTATCTGACCGATGTCTTATTGTGCTACGGCGTCAGTCCTCAGGAGATCAGCCGGGCATTTACCCAAAAGTGGGAACACAATATGGACCGGACTTGGGATGAAAACAAAGATCTTTACGAGAAGTAAAAGATAAATAACAGAGCTTCCGCTGAGGAGGCATGGAGGAAGTATGGAAGACAAGAAAAATCAGAAACAGATCATTCTGACCGGCGACCGTCCGACCGGAAAACTGCATTTGGGCCATTATGTGGGGTCTTTGCAGCGCCGCGTCGAACTGCAGAATTCCGGTAAATTCGACGAGATCAACATCCTGGTCGCAGACGATCAGGCCCTCACCGACAACTATGATAATCCCCAGAAGATCCGGGACAATATCATCGAGGTCGCACTGGATTATCTGTCGGTCGGCATCGATCCCGATAAATCCAACATCTGCATCCAGTCTGCCCTGCCGGCTCTGCATGCGCTGACTTTTTATTATATGAACCTGGTGACCACGGCGCGCCTGAGCCGCAACCCCACCGTTAAAGCCGAAATGCAGCAGAAGGGCTTCGACTCCGAGGGGCTGCCGGCCGGTTTCTTCACGTATCCGGTCAGCCAGACGGCCGACATCACGGCCTTCAATGCCACCTGCGTTCCGACCGGAGAGGACCAGGAACCCATGCTGGAGCAGGCCCGCGAGATCGTCCGCCGTTTCAATTCCATCTATGGTGATACCTTGACCGAGCCCAGCATTCTGCTGCCGGATAACTCCGTACAAAGAAGACTGCCCGGTATCGACGGCAAAGCCAAGATGTCCAAGTCGCTGGGCAACGGCATTTACCTTTCGGATGACTCCAAGACTCTGAAGACCAAGGTCATGAGCATGTACACTGATCCGGAGCATCTGGCGGTCTCGGATCCCGGCCATGTGGAAGGAAATGCCGTATTCACCTATCTGGATGCTTTCTGCAAACCGGAACATTTTGCCGAATATCTGCCTGAGTACCAGAACCTGGATGAGATGAAAGAGCACTACCGCAGGGGCGGCCTGGGCGATGTCAAATGTAAAAAATTCCTGCTCAAAGTGCTGGAAGAAATGCTTTCTCCTATCCGCGCCGAAAGAGCTAGGTGGGAGCAGAACATCGGAGATGTATACGATATCCTTAAGCAGGGTACCGAGCATGCCCGCCAGGAGACCGACGAGACCCTGGCCAAGGTCCGCAAAGCCATGAAGATCGACTATTTTGATGACGGCTCCATCGTCACGGAATGGGATCAGTGGATCAACGGGAAACACTGATCCTCCGGCGGATAAAATCCCTGATCGGGGCTGTTTTATCCGCCAATTTTCAGATCACGAAGACTGAACTGTACCCCGTGTCAAGGACACAGATCAAAAAAATTTCTACGCTTTTTGCTCTACCAGTGCTGCTGGTATTTTTCCAGATATCAAGTAATGGTAATACTCGTTAGGAGACATCGATTTCAAGG
>Ga0256404_1003476_pt1 | contig 31963 bp, 25 predicted proteins | sample RumenRJG_01DNA_FD_185990 | JGI IMG/M metagenome (GOLD analysis project Ga0256404, IMG submission 185990) | Bovine rumen microbial communities from Lethbridge, Alberta, Canada - RJG_01 | ecosystem: Host-associated > Mammals > Digestive system > Stomach > Rumen | place: Canada: Alberta | collected...
ACATTCACATATTCAATTTTACAAATTAACAACACCGCCTTCAACCACGGTTATTAAAGGTTGAAAGAAAGGAGATGTATATTGTAAATGACCAGCTAGATGGGTCAATTACAATATACCAGGAAGCAGAGAACTTTTTTTAACGAAATCACAGCTGTGTTTCCAAGACATGATCTCTCTGCTTTCTTAAGTCTATTATAATGTATGCCTACAAAATAAAAGACTAGAAGTTAAATTTAAGCAACCTCTAGTCAGTATGTTTATTTAGTGAAGAGAAGAACGATACATAAATAGTCGTAGCTATCAATCGTTGTTTACGAGCTTACCTTACGGACGTCTCAAGTTATAATGACTAACTTCTCTTCAGTGATATGATATCACTTCTAGATAAAATAAAAAACTAGAATTATTACTTGAATAACTTCTAGTTCTATAATACGAAAAGAGCCATACGCTTTGGTTTATCAGTAAAGAATAGTGGTAAGGCAAGAATAATGGCAACAAAGCTAACCGCAGGATGATCATGATTAAGATAGGTGGAGAGAATGATGGCATAAAAAAGCAAGAGTGCACAGAAAATATGGATCTCTGCAATAATCAGCTGATGACTGTTCTTTTTATAATGAGTGATGAACAATAAAAATAATCCGGCTATCAGCATTAAGGAAACATGAAGAATGGTTATTGAAATAGGATCATGAGCAGCATAAGAAACAACTGACATCACAAAAGTAAAGAGGATTGTCAAAAAAGCTAGCGTTTTTAAACTCATATAGTTCTCTCTTCGTACTGTATCAGCTATTGCTAAATAATCTTCATTTGTTAAATCAATACGAAAGAACTTAATCAATTCATTCAAATACATATTGCTTCTCCTCATCAATAAATAAAACATGCTTATTATATCATGAAAATCTCTTTAAAAAAAAAGAAAGCACTTAGGCTTTCTATAAGTCGAGTTTGAGATCATCTTTCTTGATCCAGCCAAGCTTTCTAAAAAGCTGACCAAATAGATATGTGATAATAGCTGGTAAGACAAAAGAAATCATAATCAACCCAATCCAGTCAAAAGCAGTGATGCCACTCATCTTGCCACTAGCGATATCTTTCACCCAGCCAGTATAGACACCAATCTGACCAACAAGACCACATGTTCCCATCCCACTTGAAACAGCTGCACCATTCATTTTCAGTTTGAAGATACATGTCGCAATTGGGCCGGTAATAGCTGACGTAATGATTGGTGCTAACCAGATTTTTGGATTCTTAACAATATTGCCCATCTGCAGCATACTTGTGCCAATGCCTTGAGCAAACAAACCACCAACACCATTTTCCTTATAACTCATGACGGCAAAGCCAATCATCTGCGCACAGCATCCAGCTAACGCTGCTCCACCGGCAAGACCTGTTAGATTGAGAGCTGCACAGATGGCTGCTGAAGAAATAGGTAATGTCAAAGCAATACCAACAATCACTGATACAATAATACCCATTGTAAATGGCGCTAATTCCGTTGCCCACATAATCGCATTCCCCACACTGCTTGCAGCATTACCAATTGCAGGAGCCCAAAGCATCGCTAAGCCAACCCCAACAAATATTGTTACAAATGGTGTGACAATGATATCAACCTTTGTTTCCTTGCTGACGATTTTTCCTGCTTCACTAGCAATAATGGCAACAACTAAGACGGCTAAAGGTCCACCTGCGCCTCCTAGCGTATTGGCGGCAATACCCACTGCCGTTAAACTAAAGAGAACAAGCTGTGGTGCCTGCAAAGCATAGCCAATCGAAATAGCCATGGCAGCCCCTGTTGCACTTGTCGCAAAACCACCAATCTTCACCAAAAGACTGATGCCTAGCTGCGTCCCCAATGTATTCATGATGGTTCCAATAAGTAATGACGCAAAGAGACCCTGAGCCATCGCTCCTAGCGCATCAATACCATAACGTTTTAATGAAATCTTGACATTTTTTCGTTCAAGAAATGCATTGACCTGATCCATAATTCCCCTCCTGTATATATGTGTCATTTTATATGTCTTGACACCTGTCTATGAGTATATACAAAAACAGGAAAAATGCAACACTTTTCTTAACAACATATGACTAGAAACATAACTTACTCTGTACTATAATAGCTCCATGAACCATTATGTTTATATTCTAGAATGTTCTGATCACAGCTACTATACTGGCTATACGAATGATTTAATGAAGCGTCTTACTACCCACAACAAGGCAAAAGGGGCTAAATATACAAAGGCAAGACTACCAGTCAAGCTTGTCTACTTTGAACATTTTGATGACAAAAGTACTGCCTTGAAGAAAGAATATGCCATTAAGCAGCTGACTAGAAAAGCAAAAGAAGAACTTATCATGAAAGGAAAAGCTATGAAATATATTTTATTTGATCTAGATGGTACATTAACTGATAGTGGTGAAGGTATTATCAAGAGTGTTATTCATGCCCTCAATTACTATGACATCCATCTTGATTTAGAAGACTTGAAAACCTTTGTTGGACCACCACTTTCTTTATCCTTTAAGAAATATGGTATACCGGATGATGAAATCGAACATGCCATTAAGCTCTTTAGGGACCGTTATTTGACAGTGGGCAAATTTGAAAATCACCCCTATCCTGGTATTATTGCAATGCTTGAAGAATTAAAGAAAGAGTACAAGCTCTTTGTTGCAACAAGTAAGCCTGAAGTGACAGCTATTGAAATTTTAAAACACTTTGATATGGATCAATATTTTGAAAAGATAGCTGGGGCAACAAGCAGTCATGAAAGAGAAACAAAGCATCAGGTTATTGACTATCTCTTAAATACGATTGGTGATGAGCATCAATTCATTATGGTTGGTGATACAGCTTTTGATGTTATTGGTGCGAAGAAAGCACATATTGAAACAATTGGTGTGAGCTGGGGATATGGCAAGATAGAAGATTTGGAAAAAGCAGGTGCGATTGCCATTGCCAAGACACCTGAGGAATTAAAGAAATTGTTGGAATGTTATCCATTGTGATGGCTTTCCAACTTTTTTTTGAGAAAGTATGAATTTACTACACTGCCAAATATGCAAAGTATATAATGAAGATAGTTGGAGGTATACTTTTATGAAGGATTTAGAATTGGGCGCAAGAATTAAGGAATTGCGTATAGAAAAAGGCCTAACGCAGCAGCAAGTTGCCGATGTCCTTGATGTCACTCCGGGTTACATTAGTAATGTTGAAAACAATCGTACGGCTATGAGTATTCATTGTCTTGCGAATTATGCAAAGCTGATAGGTATTACTGTTGACTATCTTATTGGTGCACAAGAAGAAGGCTATTCAAGTCATGCCCTTGATGCTGAGCTTGTCAATGAAATCAACAAACTCTCTGATGACAATAAAAATAAGCTTTTGAAAGTTTTAAAAATCATTAACAAGTAACTACTTACAATCTGATTGCCTCAAAAAAAGCAGCTCAATAATTGAGCTGTTTTCTTATAGAAGATGAATTGTCAAAATAAGCTGAGCAAAGACAATGGAAACCATTGAAGCAAGCTTAATGAGGATATTGATGGATGGTCCAGATGTATCTTTGAATGGATCACCGACTGTATCACCAACAACAGCGGCACGATGCTGCTGTGAGCCTTTACCACCATGATGTCCGGCTTCAATATACTTTTTCGCATTATCCCAGGCACCACCTGCATTACTCATCATAATTGCAAGTACGAACCCAGTGACCGTATTACCAGCAAGCATGGCAACAACACCATCAGGTCCCGTAATCATCCCAAAGACAACTGGAATGATGACGGCAATTAAGGCAGGTGCAATCATAAGTTTCTGAGCACTACGTGTACACATATCAACACAGCGTTCATAATCAGGTTCAGCCTTACCTAAAAGTAAGCCTTTGATTTCCTTAAACTGACGACGGACTTCAATAACGATGGCTTCGGCTGCTTTGCCAACAGCTGACATTGTCAAAGCTGCAAATAGGAATGGCAGCATACCACCGACAAATAAACCAACAAGAATGATTGGATTATTAACAGCGAGATTGAATGTAAAGTTCTTGTCCAAGGAATGAATATGATCGATATAGGATACAATTAAGGCAAGGGCTGTTAAAGCAGCTGAGCCAATGGCAAAGCCTTTACCTGTTGCAGCTGTCGTATTACCTAAGGAATCAAGAGCATCCGTACGATCACGGACTTCTGACTTCAAGCCAGCCATTTCCGCAATACCACCAGCATTATCAGCAATAGGTCCATAGGCATCTGTTGCAAGGGTAATACCTAAAGTTGAAAGCATACCAACAGCCGAGACACCAACACCATATAAGCCCTGAGCGAAATCACCGCCACGAGATGAAGCATAGTAGCTGACCAGAACAGAAATACCGACAATGACAACAGGGACAACCGTTGACATCATGCCCAGTGATAAACCGCTGATGATGACAGTACCAGCACCTGTTTCAGCACTTTCAGCAAGCTTTCTTGTAGGCTTATAAGTATCACTTGTGAAATATTCTGTACTTGCGCCAATCAATACACCAGCTAATAAACCAGAAAGAATGGCAATATAAACACCCATATGACCTGGTAAAAGGAATTTAATGGCGAAGAATGAAGCAATGATAATCAGAATAGAACTTGTATAAGTTCCTGTACGTAAGGCTTTTAAGAGGTTCTTCTGGGAAGCACCTTCTTTTGTCTTGATGAGGAAAGTACCAATTATTGAACATAGCACACCAAGAGCAGCAATAACCATTGGGACAGCAACACCCTTTAAACCATAGTCAGCCGCAACAGCCAAAGCAGCCGTAGAAATAATTGAACCAACATAGGATTCATATAAGTCAGCACCCATACCAGCGACATCACCAACATTATCACCAACATTATCAGCAATAACAGCAGGATTACGTGGATCATCTTCTGGTATACCAGCTTCAACCTTACCTACAAGATCGGCACCAACATCAGCTGCTTTTGTAAAGATACCACCACCAACACGGGCAAAGAGTGCCATACTACTTGCACCCATACCAAATGTCAGCATATTGCTTGTAATCTGTACTAAGCGTGCATCCATTGCCAGATCTCTAAAGGCAAAATTCAAAATGAAATACCAAATGGTCAAATCAAGAAGCCCTAAGCCAACGACTGTAAAGCCCATAACGCTACCAGCTGAAAAGGCAACACGTAAGCCCTTGTTGAGCGATTTGCTGGCGGCATTTGTCGTACGACAGTTTGCCATTGTCGCTGTACGCATGCCAATAAAGCCAGATAAGCCTGAGAACACACCGCCGGTAATAAAGGCAAATGGTGTAAACCAGCTCAAGAGATGACAAGCTGCCATAATACAAAGAATGACAAATAAGGCAATAAAGAACATCGAAACACCACGATACTGTCTTTTCAGATAAGCATTAGCGCCGCGGCCAATGAGTTCCGAAATCTTGGTCATACGTTCACTACCTGTGTCTTCTTTCTTGGTCTTGATGAAGTTATAGGCAGCAAAGCATAATGCCATCAACGACCCAATACCAGTAAAATAAATTGCTGTAAGTCCACTCATAAACATTTCCCCCCTCTTTTTAAGATCATGAATCGACCTATCATCTATATACTATTGTAGTTCTTAACTGACTATTGGTCAATTTCTCACAAAAAAATAATAAAAAAAAGGAACTGCAAAGAGTTCCTAGTCTTCTAATGCAAGATCAAAGACATGTCTAACTTCATCTTTAATCTGTTCATATGTCATGCCAATATGGGCTTCAAAGATTTTCTTTTCATCCACATAATATGTAGGCGTAGCATAATAATCATACTGATCAGCAATATCAGGATGTTCAGTTTCTTCAATTGTTTCAACAACAACATCCTTATATTTATCTTCCTGCTTTAATTCTTTCATGGCTTTTCTTGCCTTATCACAATAGCCACAATCATTTAAATGAAACATTTTAATATTCTTCATAGGTTCATCCCCCTTTTCATCATTATCATACTGTTTTATAGATAATATGACAACGATAATGCTTTAAAAGAGATAACGTGCTTCTAATTCTTCAAGTAAGCCTAGATACTTGTCATAAATACCATTGGCCGTGCTTCTTTCTTCCCATTCATGACCTAAAGCATCCACTTTTTCCTTTGTCGCAGCTGGTAAATTGTTTTCCGCAACCTGATAAAGAATCTCATCTTCTTTACTTGTATGATCACTTAATAAGTTAATATAGCCTTCTGAAGCAAAACAAATACGTGAGGCATTGTTATCACTTGGATCTTTCTTGTAATCAAGTAGAGCACTCTCTAAATCACTGACATATTCTCTGCCACCTTCATGTTCCACAAGCATGACACCATTGATCATGCCATCCGTCATTGGAATTGTTTCAAGCATAGCTGGGAACAGAATCACTTCTTCCTTATGGTGATGATGTTCATCACCATAGACTCTTAAGAAATCAATAATGCGTTCAACATCCTCAACTTCAATCACATTACCATTTCTAATATCATTATCAATTGCACGCATAACTTTCATCATACGTCTAATATTCTCATGATCATTCATCATTGCTTCAATAATAAACATTTACATTTCCTCCATAATATACTCTTTTAAAACAACCACCTGATTATGCATACGATCTTTCGCACCATATAATAGTGTTACTGGCTGTTCTTCTAGGTGATTGAAAACCATTTTCAGAAAATCCTGTGTATGTGGGTTTTCTGCCAGTTCCTGACGATACTGCTTTCTAAAGTCCTCATACTTATCTATTTCATGATTGAAAGCTTTACGAAGCGTTGTCGTTGGGCTGATCTCTTTGTCCCAGAGATCAAGATGCGCCTTTTCTTTACTGATGCCCCTTGGCCAGAGTCCATCAACAAGAATACGCATGCCATCACTCTCTTCATATTCATCATATATTCTTTTGATCTTTAATTCATACATTTCTATCACCACGTGCTTATTATAGAGAGATATTCCTTTTAATAATGTTGTTCAAACCACAAAAAAATGCCTTTATGAAAAAGGCATTAATGATGATAGAGTTTATTATTCTGATATTTAGGTTCACATGTCAGATGAATACCAAGTTTCTTAAGCACATTGACATCTTCTTGTGCTAATAGAACACTTGAATGCATTTGTAAGCCAGCCAGTTCTTTCAGTTTGCCATAAGCTCTCTTGGCTTCTTCATGATGAGTAGCTGCAATGCATAAAGCAATGAGGATTTCATCGATATGAAGAAGAGGATTCTTATTCTGTAATGTTTCAACCTTAAGCTTTTGGATAGGTTCAATAATATCAGGGCTGATAAGCTTAATATCATCATCCACATGAGCAAGATATTTGAGTGCATCAATCAGCATTGCACTACTTGCCCCAAGCAGTTCTGAAGTCTTGCCTGTAATAATTGTTCCATCAGGCATTTCAATAGCAGCAGCTGGTCCACCCGTTTCTTCCTCTTTGATATTAGCTGCAGCAACAACAGGACGGTCAGCAATACTTGTATGAGCTTTTTCCATCAACAATTCAATCTTGCTAACAGGTTTATGAGAAGCATTCCCCTTACGTTCTTCATCCAAGGCATCATAATAGCGTCTTATGATTTCCTGATTTGCTGCCTTTGTAACGGCTTCATCATCAAAGATGCAATAGCCTGCCATATTCACACCCATATCTGTTGGTGAGTTATATGGTGATGAGCCATTAATCTTTTCAAACATGGCTTTGAGAACGGGGAAGATTTCTACATCACGATTGTAATTGACGACTGTCTTGCCATAAGCTTCTAAGTGATAAGGGTCAATCATATTGACATCATTTAAGTCAGCTGTAGCTGCTTCATAAGCTAAGTTGACTGAATGATTAAGAGGAATATTCCAGATTGGGAATGTTTCAAACTTCGCATAGCCAGCCTTCACGCCACGCTTAGCTTCCTGATAAAGCTGAGAAAGACATGTAGCCATCTTGCCTGAACCAGGACCTGGTGCCGTTACGACAACCAATGGTCTTGTTGTCTTGATATAGTCATTCTTGCCATAGCCATCATCACTTAAAATCAGCTGCATATTAGAAGGATAGCCAGGAATCATATAATGACGATAAACCTGTAAGCCTAGTGATTTCAGCTTCTTCTCATAAGCAATGGCACTTGGCTGATCTTTAAATTGTGTGAGTACAACTGAACCAACCATTAAGCCATTGGATGTAAAAGCATCAATTAGACGTAAGACATCTTCATCATAAGTTATGCCTAGATCTCCACGCACCTTATTCTTTTCAATATCCCCAGCCTTAATCGCAATCACGATTTCTGTCTGGTCTTTTAATTCCTTCAGCATGCGAATCTTACTATCAGGGGCAAAGCCTGGTAAGACTCTTGATGCATGATAGTCATCAAATAATTTACCACCAAATTCCAAATAAAGCTTGCCACCAAAAGACTCAATACGTTCCTTAATATGTTTTGATTGTATTTTTAAATACTTTTCATTATCAAATCCTATTTTATTCATATTCCTTTTCTCCTAAAAGCCATCATATCGAAGAGTATTAAGAAGGTCAACACCTTATCATCTTTTTAGAAATACTTATTCTTTCACCGACATTCTGCCTTAAAGTTTATGACTATATTGGCTTGATCGTTCATCCATCTTTCTTCTCATAGTGTTTTAAGTAGGCTTTTACTGAACGATTCATTTCATGGGCAAATGATGAAATATATTTACGATTATAGAAAGTTTCTAGCCATGATTTATATTCAGCATCACCATAGTGATACTTGAGCATTGCTTCTCTTTCTTGTGCATTCATATCATGATAGCTATTTTCAAAGACGATGTCTTTAAGATTGGCACGTTGAGGTTTTTGTCTTTTTTGTTGCTGTGTAGTTGGATAGCCAAAAACAAGCAAGGCGGCAGGAAAGACATAATCAGGCAGATGAAGCAGCTTTGAGATTTCTTCCCTATTTTCCATCACATCACCAATATAGCAAGAACCTATTCCTAGACTCTGGGCGGCAATGACTGCATTCTCTGAAGCAATCAAGGCATCATCAACTGCCAACAAGAAATCCCCAAGTTCAGGCTGTCGTGGGTTAAGGTCTATATCTTTATAGGCTTCATACCATTTATGACAATCCGCAAGATAGACAAGCAATAGCTTAGCTGAAGCAATAAAAGGCTGATGGTCACAAAGTACTGATAGCTGCTGTTTAATAGATGAATCAGTAATCTTGAGAATGGTATAAAGTTGTTGATTACCGGCTGTGGGGGCATTGATGGATGCTTTGAGTATTGTTTCCACTTTCTCTTCTTCAATTTCTTGATCAAGAAAAACTCTAACTGACTTTCTTTTTATCAATGTATCAATAACATTATTCATTTTCATATCCTCCTCAAGATATTCTATCAAATACAAATCATTGAACAAGAAAAAACAGGGTTCCCCCTGTTTACATCTGACTGATCAATGCAGCATCATTAGTACCTGCTTTAGAAATATTGTAAGAGTGATCGCCTGTTCTTTCTAAATCCTGAAGTATCTTTGTGAAGACAATACCACTAGCCGTATGACATTTATGTGCTCTTAAACGAACAATATGATCATCCAAGGCCTTATTGTTGAGGTCACGGATGAAATTACGTAAATTCAATAAACCAGTCTGATACTCTTCAAATGGTTTTTCTTGATTAAATGACTGAATAGACTGATCAAAGAGAACAATGACATTCTCATAAATCTCTTTGAATTCATCAAGAGAGCTTGATGAATAAGTTAATTCATCATTAATCGATGTTTTTGTACGCGTTAAGATATTGATGGCATGATCACCAATACGTTCCAAGTCAATCAGAACATGGAAGAGACGACCAACACGGGCACTTTCAATCTTACCAATAGGACGGCTTGTGACCATGATGATATAGTCTGTGAGATTGTTGTTGAGCCAGTTAATGATTTCTTCGTTGTGAAGTATTTCTTCTTCGTTGGATAGATCTCTTGTCATGAATGCTTCACATGCGTGCACAAAATTCCATCTTACTAAATCAACCATACGCTGTACTTCTTTTTCGATAGAAGCAATCATTGATGCATTGTATTCTACAAGCTTTGGATCGATATAAAGGAAACGTAAGTCACTTGCATGTTCACGACTAGGGATAATACGTGTTGTAAAGCGTACAATGACATTAACGAATGGTAATAATAGAATAGCTGTTACAACCTTAAAGATAATATGACCAATCGCAACCTGTATAGAACCATTAGGTGATAAGCTTGTAATAAAGCTTGTATATGGTGTAAAGAAGGCAATTGGTGTAAAGATCAACATACCCACAACATCAAAGATAAAGTAGACAAGTGCTGCTCTTTTGGCATTTGTCTTAGCGCCAATAGAAGACAGGAAGAGTGGCATTGCACTTCCGACATTGACACCAATAATCATATAAATCGCAAATTTCATTGGCATTAAGCCCTGCAAAGCAAGCACCTGCAAGACACCAATTGATGCAGATGAAGACTGCAATATGGCACACATGATTGTACCAACAGCTAGACCAACAAATGGATTATTAGCACTTGTAATAAAGGCTTTAAAGGCTGCACTGCTCTTAAGTACACCCATGGCCTGATCACCGGACATATACTTCAAGCCAAAGAATAATAAACCAAAGCCAAGTATAATTTCACCTGTATAAACCTTATTCTGTTTACGTCCAAAAATAACAAGTACACTACCTATAAAAATACAGGCTGTAGAAATAACAGAAACATCCAGGGCAATCAATACAGCAGTAATTGTAGTACCGATATGGGCACCAAGAATAACCCCTGTTGCCTGTGCTAAGTCCATGATACCGGCATTTAAAAAGCCCATTAACATCACGGTTGTTGCTGACGAAGACTGAATAATTGATGTCACAAAGACCCCAAGCAAGAAACCTTTCAGTCTATTTCTTGTCAGCTTTTCCAATAAATCCTTCATCCTCTTACCGGCAACCTGGTTGATTCCATCACTCATATAGTTCATACCAAACAGGAATAAACCAAGTCCCCCAAGAAGATTAACAATGTTGAGAATACTCATACTTCTCTAACCTCTTCATTATAAATTTTCCCTAAAAAAGACAAATTTATTATACCACCTAATAGAGGTCTCTAGAAGTTTTTCTTTAACAAATTATTAACATATGCCTCTCATAATACTTAACATATCTTAACGTTTTGCTTACATATTTCTATTTATAATATAGATTGTATCGTTTTACTTCGACTCTCTTTCCTTGAAGACTTCACTAAAGTCTTCCACCATTTCCACACAGCCAACATATACATCATGATCATAAACAGCCATATATCTCACTCGCACATCCTTCATCCAGATATCCATGTGATCACGTTCCTTCTTTTTGAAATCATCAAGTAAAGCTTCAACCATTGGTCTAACACGAGCTGGATGACAATCATAGACAAGCTTTCCTATACAGCTTTTTGGTCTTGGGAAGATATGCATTTTATCTTTGAAATACAGTACATGGTCATTGGCATCAATATAAGTGATATCCTGTGGTAAGGCTTCAAGCATGATATTGAGCTGATTGATTGAAAGTTCACCAGTAGGCATTTTGATCATGCCATTTGTGAAAGAGGAAGCTGTTTGTGCAGCTAAGAAGTCTTCGGCTTCCTGCCACTTAAATGTCTTGTTGACAAAGCTTGCACCCATTGCTTCTAAATCTTCATAGACATGATACCAGTCTTCCTTTGTGAAGTTTTCCATGGCTAGTGGGAAGAGAATTTCTTCTTCCTTGTAAATCATTTCCTTCATACGATTGAGTACGCCTTCAACATTACTTCTTTCCTGCTCATACCATTTCTCTTCATTGATTGTACGAGACAAACGGCTTAATTCCTGCTTAATTTCATCATCAACGCCCCACATCACCTGACTTGGTCCTGGATAGCCATAACGTTCAAGTAATGGCATGATGAGTTCTTCTTTTTTCGCATAATGAGGCTTGATGCCCTTCAGATCAGTAATTGCCTGAAAAACAGCTTCACGATTTCCTTCAGCATTTGCCTTTAAAGCATCTTCAATCTTCTTTTCAATAATTCTATTTTCCAGTCTTAACTGACTAACAGGATGGCCCATTTCAAGATTAATACCTCTTTGAGCATCTTCTTCAGCCATCACTTCCTGTTCCGTACGACCATGGAATAAGGCTGAATGAATATCACAGAGCTTTTGAACACGTTCAACACTCATGCCTTCATCAATTAAGTGTTGTTCTACTCCTGTAATTTCTCTCACTGAAACATCCTTAAAAGCCTTCACAAAATCAGCACGTACGCTTTCTAAGTCTTCACCCTTATTCAAGCGTTCAATCATATCTCTTAAAAGAAGTTCTCTGCCTTCAGGTGTACGATCATCTTTTTTGACTTCCTTTTGTCCTGTTGCTTCATGTGCAACTGTCTCCTGACTTCCATAAACACATTCAAAACCATAACTATTTAGCTTTGTAATGACATCATTTAAATCAAAGCCCTTTACACTACATCCCTTAGGAATGGTCATCACTCTTCCCATCATTTTAAGCGAAATAGGCTTTGTGATTTCCTTAAAGCCTATTTCAGCCATAATATCAAGTAGTTCAGGATACTCTTCAACAAGAGCAGCCACTGTTTTATTTAAATCTAATTGTTTCATAGTAATCTCTCCTTTAGTTCATTTAAACTAACTTTATTATACAAAAGACAAAAAGAAAGAATGTTGTCACAACAACATTCACTCATAATTATGATCAAAACGTTCAGATAAACTCTTTTTATTGTAATATGCATCAATAAACTGAGGCATAATCTCAATAGCTTCCCTTAAAGCAATCATATACCAATATCTTACTTCTTTTACATCATCAACATACCTTGTACTTGGCTTGTCAACCACAAACATATTTGTAAAAGGAATATGCAGAAGTGCTGTCAGTTTCTTAAGAATCATGCGTACATCACGATATTCATTATAGACAAGATTGTTGTAGAAACGAAAGCTCTTGATGGCTTTATGAGCTTCTTTGGCCGTAATATGAAGAACACGCCCAATCGTCTTACTTGCCTGCTCATCCGCAATAAAGCTTGCGGCTGTTGACATGATGGCTGGATGTCGATCACTAAGAAAACGTATATCCAGGTCTCTTTCTAATTCATAGTGCTCAAAGTCATCATGTGTAACTTTATTAATTACCGGATGAGCTCTTGAATCCAATAAGTAATGCAAGGCAAAGCCAATCAAATAGACAAGTGTTGCATCATCATCAAACTGAAAGCTTTCTTCAAAGAAACTCCTGGCAGGAAGTTGATGCATTTTAATACCGATATCCTGTACACGATTCTTTTTTAAAGGATGATAGTAAAACAGTAAGTCAGGTCCCTGTAAACCTAGGTTAAAAAGATTCTTATATTGTTTAATCAGTGTTTTATGATCACTATTCATATATCTAAGTAAGTCATTACCAAAACACTGATGTGTATAACTAGCTGGCATGTCATCACCTCGCTATACAGTATAAGCATAAAAGCTAGCTGACGCTAGCTATATGTCTTTATAACAGTTATAAAATATATTATTTTATTGTTCCATATCATTCCATATTTTTAGACCTATCTTATATACGAAATCTTGTTAATTATCAATCAAACAAACTTCTTTTTAAGTAGCTTTAAAATCATTTATATGGGTGATGATAATATCTAAACATTTGTAGTGAACATTTATCAGTAAGTACTTTTGAATAATTGAAGCATAATCCCAAATAAGGAATTTAAACAACAATACTAGGAGGCCTTTTTCTTGAATCTAGGCTGCAATGGTCTTAGGAAGTCAAGGATGTCACCATCATGAAGAACAAATTAAACAGCATGCAAAGCCTAGAAAAAACTCTCTAGTTGACTTTATCTAAAGATTTTCTGATGAATATAAACAGATGACATTCTTCATATCAATCAAGTTCTCTCAAGGATTTAGTAGTATGTCAATTTTTAGAGCAATATTAAGATTCTTTTTTTCTGTATAATAACCTTGCACCCGACTATTTGATTTCTTTGCTTTTGACTATGTTGTTCGCTTTATCTTTATAGTAACTCCCCATATTCATCTAGAGGAAGATAGTTACAATGTGAATGAATTCTCACCGTGCTATAGATTCGTCTATAAATTTGTATAATGGTCTCATAAATTAAGACACTTTTTCGGACAGTTTTTAATGAATCTGATATACTTAAACCAGTATGAAAGAAAGGATCCATTATCATGTCCAGACAAAGAAGAAATTTTAATGCCAAATTCAAATCAGACCTTGTAATTGAGCTGCTTAAGGGTGAGAAAGATCTCAATACCCTTGCAACTGAAAATAACATCCAACCAAATCTGCTCCGCAACTGGAAAAAAGAGTTCTTGAACAATGCTTCGGTTGTGTTCGACGACAAGCGTGAGGAAAACCTCAAAGAAAAGCTTGCCGAAGAGCGTAAGGAGAAAGCGGAGTATGCCAAAAAGGTTGGTCAGTTAACCATGCAGGTTGACTGGCTCAAAAAAAAATCTGAAGAAATTTGTGGACCTGACTACGAGAGTAAGTTTAGTCCAAAACCTTTTGACGACTAAGGAAATTCCGGCTTCTGTTGGCGCCAGGTTGCTTGACATCAACCGTACAAGCATTTATTACAAGGGTGCCCCTATTTCAGATGAGGAACTGGCCTGCAAAGAGATCATTGATCATCTCCATACAGATAATCCCACTTGGGGCGCAAGACAAATGTCTGCACAGTTAAAAACCCGTGGTTACCAGGTTGGACGCCGCAAGGCAAGACGCTACATGAATGAGATGGATATTTACCCGATTTATCCAAAGATGAATCTTTCCAAGCGAATGCAGCAGGCGAAAGTATGTCCATATCTTCTTCGTAATGCGGTCATAGACAAACCAAATCAGGCATGGTCTATTGACATTACATATATTCCGATCAAGCGCGGATTTCTGTATCTGACAGCCGTGATCGACTGGTATAGCCGTTGTATTGTCGGCTGGGAAGTGGATGACACACTTGATACCAGAATGGTTATCAGTGCCCTGAAAAAAGCTTTCAAAGTGGCAAAACCTCAGATCTTGAATTCAGATCAGGGTTGTCAGTTTACAAGTCAGCAATACATTGACTTTGTAAAGGAAAACGGTATCCGCCAGAGTATGGATGGAAAAAGCCGCTGGGCAGACAACATCATGATTGAGCGCTGGTTCCGCAGCTTCAAGTATGAGGAAGCCTATCTGACACAGTACAACAACATCAGGGAAGCAAGGGCTGCTATCAGACAGTATATCCACACCTACAACTTTGAGCGACGCCATTCTGCACTTGATTACCAAACACCGGCTGAATGCTACTATCCGGCAATGTTGATGCCATATGTAGCTTAGCATATATTGGATCTGGGGAGTGCTCCACTGTTCTCTCCATGTTCCTTGTAACTTGTCCACCATATCAGTTCATTATAAAAATCTTAGATTTTTGTCTTGACAACTGAGCCACTATATTGAATATAATTAATATTTCCTCAAGACAGTTTATTATCTTGTGGAATCTTATGCAAACACTCTCTACCAATGAATGTCATGACTCGATGCACGGCACTGTCCCAAAGCGTACCCTTCTAGAAATATCACCTGAATCATTCCCATGTTGTAAATATCCTCGGGCCGTCATACCGAACGAAGAACATTTTGAAGAAGCCTGTGGAGTTAAAGGAAAAGAAATATCACATCACCTGAACTGGGGAAAATTAAATCACCCATTTTGTGAAAATCAATATTACCATGATTAACTCCTAGAAAACTACGAGACAAAAATGACATGCGAAAAAGCGAGATACGTTGATTCTATCAATATATTTCTTTCTGTATTATCATTATTTGATAGGGAACTTCTCTCAGTTAGCCCCTACGCATGGACGAATCTGCCTCATATCTGACAAGGGCGTTACCAATGACCAGATTGGTCATAGGCACGTACTTCCTGATATACTTTGCCATCTTCTCTATGAAGTGTCTTCCGGTATATCTGTGGTTGAACCTGAACTCCTGCTCAGCCAGCAGCAGTGGCATGTCCCTCTTGCATACGCTCTTATAGATGTTCTTGATGTTGTTATCGAAGTTACTGGCTATAATATTGAGCCACTTCATCTTGTGATTTCTGTCGCTGTAGTCAACCCGTGAGTTCTCAAAATCCACATAGTCCTTCATCCACATGAAGCATTTATCGTTATCAGTGGATTCCTTGCTGTCCTTGTCCATTGCCACGTGCTTGAACATGAAGTTCCTGACAGGGCTGGCCTTGTGTCCAGGAAGGACATGAAGCTTCATGTGCCTGGGATACTCGTTGTCACCGTCAGCGGAAAGAACCATCAGGATTCTGAACTTTCTCAGGTATCTTCTGGCAGTCTTGACTGAGACATCGATGATATTGGCTAGATCAGGGGCACTCAGCCCCCTGTTGCTTGTGAAGAAGAGATAGAGCGCAATGAATATCTGAAGAATGGTAAGGTTGGAGTAATCAAAGATAGTGCCACCAAGCAAGGTATGCTGTTTGCCGCACTCCTTGCACTGAAGGATGTACCCGTTCTTGATGTCACTTCTCTTTATGAGATAGTACTCATGGCATTCGCATCTGTCACATACGAACCCTTCAGAGAACTTGATTGATATAAAAAGCTCAACCAGAGAGTCCTTTCTAGGCTTAGCTTTAGCGTTTTGATGTAATTTATTCTTCATGACGGTGACCTACTTGACTTCCTAAGACCATTAGTAGCCTAGATTCAAGAATTAGGCCGCCTGTAAGGCCTGTTAAAATCCCTAATACGGGATTTTATTTCGATTCTTCAAAAAGTGCTTACTGAGAGATGTTCCCTATCAAATATCATTATTCTGACTGTAAAATATAAAACTTAAACTAAATTCAATAGTCTGTGAATGCCACTTTCATGAGTGGCGCTTTTTGTCTGGAATGAACAACAGGATAATTCAGGAGAAAAAGGGAGTCAATAAATATCAGCATACTTCTCGACTTCCCTTATCATTTTTTAAGCAAATTTAATTATTATTAACTTCTAATCCAAAGATATTTATGGCAACACAATTTTTATTTTCGTTTATTAAATTCATCGTATTTTACCCATAGTAAAGGCGAATTCGTACATTTATTTTCTAAAGAAAACTCTAAATTTAACTTTTTAGGATTAGGCAACATAGTAGGATAATTGTCATAATACGTAATATTTTCATAGGAGGAATTTATTAAAACATCAATAACACTTTCTGTTTTGATGATTTTCTTTGTATTTTTATCCTGTAAGCATATATCTATACCTGCATTTTTAACAACATTAAATCCATAAAATTTCTTATTTATATTAGAAACTTCTTTTGATTTTAAACTTATACTGTTCTTATTACCACATAAAATAGTTGTTTCGTAAACCTTGCCACCTACATTAAACTTATATATTCCATTTTCTTTATCATAATTTACTAAATCAAATTCTTTTTTAACTAGTTCTAATAATTTTTTTCTAATTTCATCGCTATAAGTTGACTTGTCATTTTTATCAGACCAAAGTTTATCAAGAGCATCTTTTTGCATATCATTTCTAATATTTTTTAACATTTCCAAACTATCATCTTTTTCATTTTGTAGTATCGCATGTTTTATATTTTCAGCAACCACATCAGGAAATTCTCCAATAGCAATGTTCGCTCCAATTAATCTCTTTTGGATTCTGCTATACATTTTAGCTTCAACACTATTTGGATACCACACATTGTAAATATCAACTTCATCAGCTACCTGGCCAAGACGAGCAATACGTCCTATCCTTTGTTCTAATCTAGCTGGCGTCCATGGAACATCTACATTAATCAATACTCTTGCAGCTTGTAGATTTATACCTTCCGAGGCGGCATCTGAACAAAATACAATTCTTATTTTTTTTGAAAATAAAGCTTCTTTTATTTCGGTTTTATCACATTCTTTATAAATTTCTCCACTAACAATTGTAGATTTATTCCCTGTATAAATTGCATATGGATAACTAAATTTCTTATTTTTTAAGTTAAAATGTTTAATTAAAGCATCAACCGTATCAGTATATCTAGTGAACAGTAGTACTGAATCACCATTTTTTAAAACTTCCAATGATTTTTCTATTGATTTCTCGATTTTCTGATCCCCTTCATTGTTTAAAACAGTATTAATTTGAGTAATTAATGATTCCAAACAACAACACTCAATATTAATAGCTCTTTTTAAATTATTGATATCAATATTTGAATCAATTAATTTATCAAAAGAATTAGAATCTTGATCTAATAAATCATCCTGATCAAAGTCATCGAAGTCATCAATATCATTTCCATATTCAATATTATTAACAAATTGATTGAATTCAAAATAATTTTTTAGAGCTTCAATCTTATTCATCCTTCTCTCCAAACTAATCTTGCAGGAATATAGAGAAGACGCAACTCTTTGCTGATAACTTATTTTGATAAATGATATATTAAATTTTTTATCAGGATGTAATTCTCTTTCTACTGAAAAACATTCTTTATTTAAATAGCTATATACATTTGCATATAGTAATTTAATTTTATCCGACTCATATAGTGATATTTCTCTTAAATTACGTTTTGGAAACTTATATCCGATTTCAGACAAAGATCTTCTAGTATTTCTAATGGTCAACATTCGTGCTGGATGCAGTTTAATGAAGATATTTTTCAAAGTATTCCATTCATTTTTTACGAACATTGCGTTCTCAAAATGATTATTTTGAGCATATAAATCTTCAAGTTCTGTTAAAAGTGATTTTTCGACATCAGTTAATAAAGACAAATCCGGTCTCATTTCTTGATTAGTGTAATGCAGCAATGAGACTATTTTATTAGCATCAGATAAATCCTCAATTGAATCCTGCATTATAAATCTTAAAGAATTTAAAAAGTTTTGTTCTTTTTGCCAAATCTTCGGCAACCCTAGTAAATTTAGCATTGCATGATATTCTTTAGCATTCTTTTGCATTGGAGTTGCAGTTGCCAAGATAATATGTGGAATTTTTCCCTTAATTTTTTCCAGCATTTTATACATTTGAGTTTTTTTAGGTTTACCTGATAAATCTTCACTAATTCGAGCTGAATGAGCCTCATCTACCACTAACAAATCTGGTAAAATCGTACTTTCCTCAGCTAGTAATCCATTATTATTTTTATTTCCTCTCGCATATTGAGATGACATTAGTATCAAATTAGGAGAACCATATCCCAATGGATTGTTGTTTCCCATTAAAATAATTTGATTATTCGATGATATGTATTCTTTCTTATTAGAGTCAAATAACCAAGTATCAATATTAAAATTTTCACTTAATTCCTCTTGCCATTGACGCAAAACAGATTTAGGAGTCAAAATAATTATTCGATTAACATTACAATATTTATTTAAAAAAGAAATTGTAGCTGCTGCTTCAAAGGTTTTTCCTAATCCTACTTCATCAGAGAACAATACTCTTACAGGCCATCGAGATAAAGCATCAATAACAGCTCGTTCTTGATGCATATATAATGAAGGAATATTTCCTGAAACGAAAAAATTCAATGGCATTTCTGCAATAGAAGCCAATACATTATCAATAGATGTCGTTATCAAATTCTTTAGACTTTTATATTCGGAGCCAAGAGATTTTTTTATCATCGCAGCAGTTTCTTTTGTGATATCAAGTACAATTACATCATTACACTGATTATTCCACAAAGTATCAAAAAATACTTTTTGATCATTAACAGCATCCAGATTATTCCACGATGTTGCCACCATCAATTGCTCAAAGTTACTGCCCAAACCATTTCTAGATTCATTTGGACTACCTACTGCAGCAACTTCATTGTCATCATTATCTTTAATAATAATAGTTTTAGGATGAAATATACCCTCTCCTAGAACAGTAGCAGCCTTAACAGTTAGCAAACCTTCGTCAATCATCCAAGCTAAAGTTGCAACTTTTGTCTTATCTAATAAATCAGAAAGAGAAGAAATCTCTTTTTCTATCTCTTCTTGAACTTTTTGAATATCGTTTTTTAATTCTTTTCTTTTTATCGAGGCATCAATAAGTTCTTTTGGAATACTATGCACACCAACTATAAGTCTCATAGTTCCTTTATTTCTATGCAGTGATTCAATACCATTTGCAATAGCTAATAAAGATTCGATAGAAAAAAAGCCAGCTATTCGATCGTATTTCTTTGCTACACAGAGAGATGGTAATAAGAATTCATTTAATATATTTTCACCCTTTCCTATATAGCTTCCTCTAATACCTATATCTAACAAGCCCATACTATTTACCTAATATTTCAAGAACTTTATCACATAAATCTTGATCATCATCCATGCTATTTCTAGTAAACACATTTCCTTCAACTAATCTTTCTAAAATTGAAATAACCCATGCAATTTGTTTTTCAGTTAAAGATTTTCCTCTTCCCTTTTGGGATGCAATACTTTTTAAAAACTTAATATCTTTTTCAGATAAAATTTTATATTGTTCGGCTTTCATCCTAATATTTTTAATTTCAGTTGCAGTCAAACTATTAGCTTTTTGTTGAGGTGTTGGTCCAGAAATATCAATCATACTTTTATAAACTAACTCGCTATAAAGCACTTTAGAATTTTTTTTAGATTTCATAGCAGCTAGTGCCTCATCAAGTTCATCACAATTTGCATTTGCTAACATAATCCACGTTGTTTTGGGAGGGTTGATTGTAGAAATCTTTTCGATTATATCATCATCTAATTCAGACAACGATAATAATGCATCTAACTCAGAAGGCGTTGCTTTGATATAAGCAGCTGTCGACATCAAATTTAAATTAGCTGAGTAAAAATCATTCGAAATTTTATAAACTTTCTCGGCAAGACTTATATTTTTTTGATTCCATACATTTTTTATATTATCTAGCGCTTCTATTTTATCCATTAAGAATCTCCCTTCTTCTTAGTTCTTTGGTCTATCCAATCATTTCTTATTCTTACTGCCTCAGCAGAATCAAAATTTAATTTTTCTACTAGTAGTCTATAAATAGCATCAGAAGTTACTAATATTTTTTTTATATCTGAATCAATTTTATTATTCCATAATGGATGATTCTTTATTACTATAACCTCCAATTCTTTTTTACTTTCTTCATTAATGTAATCATCATCATTATAGATATAATCAAATGCGAAATCAGTTTTACCTGCTTTTTCTAAATAGCTAATTTCAATTTCACCATAATCTTCTAATATTAAAGATTTTTCTTTAGCATATCCCTTTATATTGTCATTAATACTTTGTTTTATCTCATTTGAACCCTTTAATTTTGAATTATTATTCTCAGAAAATTGATTATCGATTTTTTTATCATCTAAATCCAAATCATAATCATTACTTAATCCTTTAATAATCCTTTTCAATTCCATAGGATTACGTATATTACCTTTTTTACTTATATCTCTTGAAGCTTTAACAATTCCTTTTAAATATTCTTCCATATGTTTAGAAGCTAATACCCATTTAACTGATTGTTGTTTCCCTTGTTTATAGAAAGTTGCTTCCAAAAAATCCATATTGACTTCTCCGATAATTCTACTAGTCATTAAATGCGCTTTAAACCAATCTTTATTCCATTTTTCAAGTAACTGTTTATTACGATAAATATTAAAGCCATAATTAGTATCATTGTGGGTTGTACTATCTAATGCCATCCATCCTGTAATAACACATGTCGTTTTAGATCCATCATCTTCAACCACATCGAATTTTTCATTAATATCAATTTTTGTATTATCAATGAATTTATAAATTTTAGGAATAGCTTTAACTTCTGTTCCATCATTTTTAATCAATATGATAGTATCTCCCGTCTCAAGATGGCCTTTAAAAGCTTCCCCCAAATAATCAAGAACAGCACCCAAATAGATATTTTTATCTTTTAATTTTTTTATTACAAAAGCTGTACCATGTGAGACAACGCCCATAGGAGAAGATTTGAAATGTATAGAATCCTCAATTTCAACATCCCATGCATCAGCATTTGTTGGTCTTGAGCTGTAATCTTCAATATTAAATTCTACATGATATTCTCGATTTTCATTCTCTGACTTTGTATAAATTTCATAAAACTTTCCTAGTGTTGAACAAGATGTTTTGAAACCCATCCCAAAATGACCTTTCGCACCTTCACCACGTTCAATATGTTTAGACATATCTTCGGCGATACAAACAGCTTTTTCTAATACATCTAGAGTCATTCCTTTGCCATTATCAATAACTTTAATTTCCTCATTACGTAAATCAATAACAACATTAATCTTATTTTGCCCAATTCTAGCATCAAAACAATTTGCAACTAATTCACCAATTGCTTCTGGTACACTTTGATTGGTAGCACCTATTGTTTCCATCAACCGTGGAGATGGATAATTCTTTACGATATGTTTTCCCATATTTTAATCCCTCATTTCATTATATTTTGTATTAGCTCATGAGTCTCTTATAACTTACTATTTAACAATCTCCTCAATATCATCCCATTAACGACATCGGTATTTACATTTTTTAATTAATATGTCCATGAAATGAATTATTCCCTTTCTATTATTGTTACGTATATTGACTAATTCCAGTTTAGTAGAAACTGAGTCTTATTTTCATTACCCTCAAACAATAGTTTAATAAATTCTTGTAAAATACTTGTTTCATAGTAACTTTTCAACTTTCCTACATTATTAATACTATAAATAAATACCTACGAATCATAAAGGTAAATCTTTCTGTTAATCGAGTTTTTTCTATTATTTCAAATTACGAAAAAATCAATAATACAGATTCATGATTTCCATGATTAATATTTAGTTTCGATAACCAATAAAAATTGAAATTAATATTATAGATTCATTATGTTTGATGAAAAAGTACCTGCCTTATGTTGCTACAAATAATATAAAATCAGCAAATTTTCAATTAAGCAAATAACTAAATAAATCAGAAATCACCATATTAATCTATACAACCACAAAAAAAGACACTTATTCAGCATCAATGATACTGCTAAGTGTCTTTTCCATATCACTTATTAAATTGACTACTAACGCATTTCCCATCATAAATCTACGCTTACGTAATGGCATTTCAACGACTTTTCCATCAACATCACAATACTTTGTATGTTCAGTAGGAAAGCCTTGAATTCTTTCTGCTTCCTCAGCAGTTAATAGTCTAATACGGCCTGTTTTTCTATCCCTCACAATGTGAGTGGAACGACTAAATGACCCTTCTGATGTAAGCATAGTTCTAGCTGGCTTATCTTCTTCATCAATCATAGCAATTGGGCCTTCTGAATATATATATTCGTGTCCATTAGCAGATTTTCTTAAAAGCTTCTTAGCACCTTTAAGATACTGCCAAGTCTTTCTTTGTTGGATTGGTAATTTTCCTTGTGATTCATCACTACGATTTATTTCAGGATTCGTGTAATATAATTGCTCTTCAGGAATAAAATAGGATTCGTCAACATCACCAGTTTCCATTACATCACCTAAAGTAATTTGTTTTCCAGAATAATTTGGTGTTGTTTTTATCGTATAGATTAAACCATCTTTCATCACACCACAATTCTCAAAACCAAATTGAAATGAATCTGAAATATCACCAATGTTTTCAAATAATGAAGTTGTCTTTATCTTGCTCTCTTGAATAGCTTTTATTGCAAAAGTACTAGCAAAAAATCCTTTAGTTCCTAGTAACTTTGCGATACTAGAGTTACTGTTATTATCTTCACTATTATAACCAATAGCATTTGATATATGCTGTGCATATTTAGTTGTATTCTTATAAGCAAAAATAAATGTTCTACGTCTTCTTTGCTGATAGCCATATTCAGCAGCGTTAATAACACGCCATTCCACTGTATAGCCTTCATCTCTAAAGCAAGCAAGCATTATGCCAAAGTCCCTACCTCTTTGACTTGCAGGAGATTTAAGCAATCTATCAACATTTTCCAATAAAACAAATGGTGGTTGCTTGACTTCAATCATTTTTCTTATTGACCACCACAGAACTCCTTTTTTTCCTTCTAGCCCTTTAGATGTTGCCAAAGATGAAGCAACTGAATAATCCTGACAAGGAAATCCTCCTACAAGTAGCGAAAAATCAGGAATGGTTGTTTTATCAACTTTTTCAATGTCAATATTTGTAGTGTCATTACCATTCTTATCAAGACAAACGCCAAAATGATATTTGTAACAATCATGAGCATACTGCGTACTCTTTTCTGCAGGTTCCCATTGATTATACCAAACTGTTTGCCATTTTTCTTTGGCATTGTTTTCTGGAGAATAAACAACACTCTCTTTAATGTTATTTAGGCCACAACGGAATCCGCCTACACCAGCAAATAACTCACAAACTGTCTTTTCCACAAATAATTCTCTCCTAACTACTTTTGTACTCCCATTATAACAGTTGGAGTATATGAGATCAAGCATTACTTTTGATCAATACAATCTAATTGTTTTAATACATAATCATTGTTTAACCAAAAGCTCATTTTCGTCATATATTCTCCATTAGGAAGTTCATAAGCATCTCGTTTTACATTACCATACTCTTCACCATTTTTAAAGCGATAAGCAGCCTTCTTAGAATGTGGTCTAATATGTATAATCTGAGTTTGTTTTTTATTAGGGAAATTATTTTTGAACTTGATTTCACCGTTTGAATTAATGCATTTTGTGAATTTAACGCCTTCATTAATAACACGCTTAACATCTTCCCATTCTTTTCTGACAGTGTGTTCTAAATCATCATGGGGCATATTCCAAAGCTGACATCCCTTAACACGATATAAGTCGCCATCCTGTACCCAAACAAAGAAGAATAATTGTGTTTGATCAAAATATTCATAAAGAGCTGAATCATCAAATTCTTCATTAGCTATATCCATAAACTTAAATGTTGAAAAAGACATATTTTCCCTTATTGAATTATTTTCGTTTATTCTGATTGTTTTAACTCTAATATTTGCTTTTTCGAATTCATCAGCATGTTCATTTCGAACACCTAGAATTTTAAAGGCTAAATCATTCCATTGTGCTTTATTGCCGTTATATTCACGATGAAAAATCTTGCACAATTCTTTATCTGACATCCCTATATATTTATTAACAATTTCTTTAAGAATATCACTAAATGATTTCTTCTTTAATTCTTCAACATTTTTAACAATTGAATCATTTGTATCCTTACCTGCAATGTAATGATTCAAAACATATGTCATGTATGAATTCTTTAAGCAAAATGCTCTCTTTTTTGCTGGTAGTTTATCGCCATAGAACTGTGGCACAATGCTTTTCTTTGCTGTTGATCCTTTAGTACATGCACCAAGATACATTGTATCTCCTTCTGAGAGTTCATGTGCTTTACCATCTTGTATTTTCTTTACAATATACTCATAATCCTTTTTTATTATTGCTAAGTCCTGTTCAGGTGGAGTAAACATTTGGACATATTTTATTTTATAATCAAGGTTTCTCTTTAAAGTTTTATTTCTCCAATAATATACCAATAGTATCAAATGCATTTTATCCCATGCATGCGAATGATAAAAATCATCTTCTATAGGCCCATCATAATTTATCATCGTGATGACCAATCGTTCTCCAGCTCGGAGTTGTCCCTTCTTGGTATATTCAAAAGGTGTTGCTTTGAGTTCTACACCAGCTTCAGGAAAATCCGATTCTTGCTTTGAATTTGCTTTATATCCAAAGTAACCTTCTTCTAATAGATTTCCTAATCCACCTTTTCTTAACTTGTTTGCATATGATTCAATATCCTCACTTGTGATTGAACTATTTTCACTAATTACCTCATAAAAAGTTTTGTCTTTAAGTCCTTCAGCAAAGTGTTCTATGCTATCAGGGCTTGCAGGATCATAACCCAATCTCGTGTCAAACATCTAACCACTCCATTCATTATCTTAATATTTTCGTAAACATATTATGTAGTCATACATTGCATCAAGAAAATATAAGTCTTACAAAAAGAAATACCAATTCTTTTACCAATAATTATATGCTTTATGGATTTATAATAGCAAACAAAGTTGATTATTCTTAAAATTAAAGAAGTTTGATTCAAATCATCTATTTATTCATTTTCTTTAGCAACATATCTTTGTAACCTTCTAAACATTGCATTTGGATGTCTTGAAAAATCTTTTAGTGTACAGCAATCCAAAAGTTTCCCATTGCGGAAAAGAGTAATATCCCCATCCTCAAACAATACTTTCAGACTTCCAAGTTCAAATCCAGTTTTTGTTTCGTTTTCTTCTAACACTTTTCCTGTCCGACGCTTAAGTTCCGTATATAATCTATATTCCTCTTCAGATTGAAGTAAAAGTTCAGGTATGAATTCACAATTCTCAAGTAAAAATAAATTTGTAAACTCATTAGCAAATCCTGATTCTTTAGGAAGTATCGGTTTATCTAGTGAAATCCATTCACTCACATCAAGCCTATAATAGAGTTCAACTGGATTGGTATTACTATTTATTGGAAAACCTTGGATATCCTTTCTTTGTTCAATTGTTGAGCGTAAAACTTCTCCGTAATAATATATACCTGCATTGTTTGAAAAAATACGTGGTATTTGGAAAAGAGCCACATAATGAATTGGTAAATCATTATTTTTAATACTTTTACATGGTATATAGTAAAAATTATTTTTTAGACATGCTTCAAATTGTGCATGGCTTTGTAACCCACCAATTAAAACATCCCTCTTATTCCAATCTACTCGTGCAAGACGTTCTTCAATACCTATCGGCAATGTTGCACGTTCAAAGGCTGACTCAGGAGAGTCAGAAATCAATTCATCAAGCATTTCCGTAACAAGATCTGTAGCTGATGGTAAAAAAGGCAATCCACCAATATTAACTTGATCAATACTTTTATAAAATCTATGTTGTTTATACTCTTCTTGATTTCTATAAGGGAATAGCACATAGGCACCAAACATCGTACGCTCATATGGAGAAGCATCATTTTGATTGACAATTGCATCTCTATAACGGTGCATTGTATTGATATCTTCTTCTTGAGGTCCTGGTGTATTATACATTTGTTGATACATACTACCCTTGAGTGCTGGATTTATTTTATATTTCGCATCAAACACATACTCATAATTGAATTTTGCACCTTTCTTTTTCAAACTCAACACATTATCTGGTTTTTGTGGAACAGTTGCTCCTGCAATTTCCTTTGGATTATATGAAAGCGTTATGAGTTCCCCATTTTCTGGATTGCGATAGCGAACCCTACTACGTTGTCCTTTAACCAAAGAAACAAATAACCCATTCCCAACTACTTTTATAATATCTTGCGAGATTAACTCATAACGTTTCTTCATTAAATTATTAAGTTTAATAAAGCACCAATACTCGTAAAGAACTGCCAAATCTTTAACTGAGACATTGAATATACTACCACTTATATAAAGACCATGCTGAAGAAGCAAGTAGTATCGATACAATTCTCTGTATCCAGGCGCCATACTAAAGACCAATGACATACTTGATTTGGTTGGAATAGCTTCAACTTCTCTCATAAAACCAGTGCTATATCTTCTACGTATTCCTTGAATCATATTATCAAGTTGATTTATCAAACTTACGTCTGTTTCTCTAGCTAACTTCATATATTGAGATTTAAAATTTTCAAGGCGTTTCATTGTGGTTTTCAGGATGTATTTAGTCATACGATTCTCATTCGTATCATATGTAATGTGTTTCTCCACAGATAAGGCTCGATCAATCATTATACCTTTATTTGTCTTTAAAACTTGCTCAGGATGTTTCTCAATCCAGCGAACAGTTCGATTATCAGTCCGCTTAACTTTATATCCAGGAAGTACTAAATATTCCCTTTCAAGAACATGGTTAGGCTTTGCGTTAACCATGTCAGCTGCAGTAACAAATTCCTTATATATTTTACGAATGATTGAAAAGAACTCTACTGGTGTAGATTGTTGTTTTGAAGAAATATCAAATGAATCATATGTCTTTTTTAAAAAGTCGAAAATGAGGCTATAAAGTTCAGTCATCACATCAGCCATAATTGCCTTATAATCATCTTTATAACCTATTTTTGAAGGAAATACTTCTATCGTCATTTTAAGATAGTTTGTACCATCCACTTTGATAAATAAATCAGAATATCCAATATCATTTCCAAAATTGATAATTCCAGAAAGCATATTTGATTTACGGCCAACTGGTGTGACGTTTTTACGAATATTGTAATTTTCATGCCAAAACTCTACAATATGACCTTCCTCTGGTTCAATTACAATCTCATATTGTTGCTGCTCAAAGAATACTGGAGAATGCCGATATTGTTCTATGCAAGATTTTCCTAAATGCTGTTTTGAAATAGGGGTAGAATCCACTGCCATGTTTAATTCAAAAATATCATCACATGATATCTGTAACGTTGCATCTTTATCGACAAAGTTAGTTCCTGGGAAAGAAGGATGAGAGGCATTACCTTTGATTGTCACTGTTAAAATATTTGTCTGTATATAAATTAGCTCACCTGTATTTTTACTCATGGTTTTTTATTCCTTCTTTAATTTGAATGATTATTTATAACCAATATGATGTAAATCCGTCCTCTTCAAATCTTCTAACCATAAGTTCTAGTTTTTCCGCGCTCTTTCTGTATTTACAACTAATGTCTTGATCTACTAGAATTTTTTTCATCTTCTCAGAATCACTATCACCTGTTTTTTGTGTATAATCAGCTGCACAAACTTTAAATAGTTCACAAAGCATATCATGTATTGTATTAGAACTTCCTTGAATTCTAGGAAGTATCTTTTGCATAATTTCATTATCCATTGCTTGATCATGAGAAAGAAGATTTCCAGATTGTTTGTTGTTAAGTAGGTAAAAGACTATTTCATCTCTTACACGATATCCTACGTGAGCATTTGCTTCTAACAAAATTTCATTTATCTTTTGTAATTCATTACAAATATCTACAACATAATTCGTTTCAGCAATACAATCCTGACCTAACACAAGATAGTTAGTACAAAGAAAACTATTCGATAGTTTTAAAGGATCCACACTATTACCAACATCACTAAAATCAGGGACAAGGTCAACGAAGCTAAATTCAATTGTATTTGCGCGATCAAGAACTTTCTTACTAAATGGGAATGTTGTTTCATCCATGTTAACAGTACCAACGATATACAAATTATCAGGTATACCTTCTTGATACTGAGCAATTGCTGTAGTTACTATTTTGTCTTGCTCCCTCTCCCTTGATTCAATTACAGAAAGAAAATCACTAAGATAATACTCTACCCTAGCTAGGTTCATTTCATCTAAGCAAAGAATCACAGGCATATCAGGATTTTTAATTGCATCCTGAAAAGCACTACAAATTGGTCCTTCAATAAATCTGCCATTTAAATCTGTATGACCAAAAAGATCACTCCCATCACTCCAGTCAGGACGCACTGAGACCAAGTGATATTTAGCAGAAATTGCTTGAGAAAAGAGCTTAACTAATCGCGTTTTACCAGTTCCTGAAGTACCTGCCAAAATAACAAATGGTTTGCTTTTCAGACAAAGGTAAAAGTTTTCAATCAAACCATCAGGATAACTAAATCCTTTTGATACTATATAATCTTTAATCTGTGCAATTGCATCTGTCGTTGATATAGACATAAAAGATACCTGCTCTTTCCCATCATCTTGTTCATTTGTTTTATCTTTTACTTTTTCATCCTTATTATTAAATAGATATTCATAATAGGGTATTAATAATCCCGCAGCTTTTAAAACTTCTTTTTCAAAAGAATCATCATCTGTATACTGTTCATCTTTAAATACATAAGATACTTGTACCTTTTTTAATCCCATTGCTTTCACAATGCTATTATCTCTCTCATTTAATACTCGGAATTCATCTTCATTGTTACCGCCTGAAATATAAACTAACTCTTTTTTAAGAGGTATGTCCAAGAGTCTTTTATACGTTTCTAAATCATCTTTTTGAGCCTTATCAATAGCAAGTTCAATACTTAGACGAAATCGAAAAACGTCATCTGCTTTTTCAGCAAATAAAGAGAGACTTATTTGGCTGTTTTTATGACTTGAACGTTTCATTTGGCACCAAAAATAACTTACAAATGTACCACTATTTTGCCACTGAGAAATACGTTCATGAGTAAAATCATATTCTTTTTCTATTATTCCAACCAATGATGTAAACGCATTTCGCGCTTCTTGCCCGGCTTTTTTTGCCTCATTCATATATAATTTTTCTTCTTCAGTACATTTTTCTTGTTTTTTATATTGCTTACCATGATACTTTATTAAAAATGATAATAAACGTTGATAATTATTACTCATATAGTAACCTCTTCATAATAGTTATTTTGTATTTTTTATAAGTCTTGTTTCCTCTGTTCACTACAAAGTATGATGCATTTATTATACCAGCTTCTTATTATTGATAACAGAGGCAAGAAATAATAAACATGTAAGAAAAAACAAGCCTTAACTTGTTAAATATGATATTCAAGGTCACAATCAACTTTCTTATTGAAGATTTCAAAGACCAAGCCCTCCCAACATAAGTAAAGGAAGCATTGTAGCATATTATTATGTCAATAGAGGTATATGGTTTGAGGATGCATACTTGAAAGAGCCAAAGAATCTGGTTCCTTTTAAGATTAATGATTGTTCTCATGATAAGAATCTATAATCCATTACTTATTGGTAGGCGTATGCAATAAAAAACAGGCCGTAGCCTGTTAAATATAATATTCAAGATCATGATCAACTTTCATGTTGAAGATTTCAAAGATTTTGTCTCTGATGTGAATAAAGTCATCGGAAGTACGGTCTCTTTCAAAAGGCATGTGGACATCCACAATGCTTTTAATACGACCTGGATTAGGTGATAATACGACAATACGATCAGCCAAATAGACAGCTTCTTCAATATCATGTGTGACAAAGATAATTGTTTTCTTCTCTTTCGTAGAAAGAAGACGGGTATCATCCTGAAGCTTCATCCTTGTGATGGCATCTAATGCCGCAAATGGTTCATCCATGAAAAGTATATCAGGATTAACTGCCAATGCTCTAGCAATTGCTACACGCTGTTGCTGTCCACCTGATAACTGATGTGGATGACGGTCTTTATACTCAGATAGTCCAACAAGTTCTAAATAGTGCTTGATGCGTTCATCTTGTTCTTGTTTGTTTAAGCCCTTTGTTTCTAAAGGTAAAGCAACATTCTTTTCAACACTACGCCATGGCAGCTGAGCGGAACTTCTGAGTGCGGAACTGTTCAGTTATCAAGAATCAGTGGGAAACTTTATCGCTTCTCACTAACTTGATGTGGACGGCTTGCGCTCAGGTCGCTAAAGCTTTTTGAAAAACTTTTTCTGTGGGATTTGGAATGAGCCGAAAGGTTCGGAGACATGAAAAAAGCCCTTGACTATCGGTTAGGATAGCCAAGGGGCTCTGACTTGGTTTACTTATTTTTAATGAATGAATTTCTTTCTACTTACTGCTGTTTTTCGACCGCAAATACTAGATCCTGCAACGTCTTACCTATAACAACCTCTGCATTGTTTCGGTCAATATTTCGCCTAGCCTCAAGAACTTTTTTATAGGCTGCCAAATTAATTTCAACATGCTCAGTGTATTTCCTTACGGCAGAGTGATATTTTATATCTATCGAGATTTTATTCTCTTCACCAGA
>Ga0256404_1003477_pt1 | contig 31942 bp, 28 predicted proteins | sample RumenRJG_01DNA_FD_185990 | JGI IMG/M metagenome (GOLD analysis project Ga0256404, IMG submission 185990) | Bovine rumen microbial communities from Lethbridge, Alberta, Canada - RJG_01 | ecosystem: Host-associated > Mammals > Digestive system > Stomach > Rumen | place: Canada: Alberta | collected...
ATCCGATGGTTTATCGTTCAGTGCAGATAACCGAAAAATCTGCCATCAGTAGAGGATAATAACTATGAAAAAACTTGCGATTATCGGAGCTTCCTATCTTCAGGAGCCTCTGATCGAAAAGGCCAGGGCGCTTGGTTGCCAGACCCATGTGTTTGCATGGAAGACCGGTGACATCGGCGAACGGACAGCTGATTTCTTTTATCCGCTTTCAATTGTCGAAAAAGAGAAGATTCTGGAAAGATGCAGAGAGATCGGGATCGATGGCATCTGTACGATTGCATCCGACCTTGCAGTCGTTACTGTAAACTATGTTGCTGAAAGGATGGGGCTTCCGGGTAACTCTATGGAATCAACGGAGCTTTCCACAAACAAACATCTGATGCGGAAGGCCTTTGAAACGAATGGAGATCCCTCTCCCAGAAGTATTCTCGTCTCGTCCATATCCGATCTGGAGGACTTAAAACTCTGCTATCCGGTCATCGTCAAGCCAACCGACCGGTCCGGGAGCCGTGGAATCACGGAGCTCTTCTCAGCGCAGGGGCTGGAAAGTGCCATCGAAGAGGCAAAAGCGGAGAGTTTTGAGAAGAAGGCGCTGGTTGAGGAATTTGTGACTGGGCAGGAGTACAGCGTCGAATTTCTGTCCTTCCGCGGTAACCATCACTTTCTTGCAATGACCCAGAAATATACGACAGGCGCGCCGCACTTCATCGAAACCGGACATCTTGAGCCAGCTTTCGTAGACCCGGAAACAGAAAAACGGGTCATTCAAATTGTCACACATGCACTGGATTCTCTGAAGATTCAGAATGGAGCCTCTCACAGCGAACTGAAGATCAATGCGGACGGTGTGATCCGCCTGATTGAGATCGGTGGAAGGATGGGCGGAGACTTTATCGGAAGTTCGCTTGTCAATATCTCCACAGGGATCGACTTTATTGAACAGGTGATCCGAATTGCGCTGGGAGAAGAACCAAATCTTGTGCCTTCCAGGAAGAAGGAAGCTGCCGCTGTCCGCTTCATCTTCAATCAGAAGGATATTGCGGTATTCGAGCGGCTAAGAAATGAACACCCGGAATACCTCCTGTCATACGAAATTCATCCTGTGACATCGGAAGCTGTGACAGACAGCGCCTCCCGGTTCGGCTACTTCCTGTTCAAGGCCGAAGACAGGGAAGCACTCCTTCCCTATCTCCCTCAGCCCGATGCCCTGTGAGCTCTTTCAACTTGTTTTTTCGGTCTGAAGTCCGCCTTTCTGGCCGTCTGCCGGTTAAGTCTGACGTTCTCTCTTTTGTGCACCGTCTGTGTTCAGCTCATCTCTGACGACATAGAGCGGCGAATGGTTTTCTGTCATGATGATCTTTCCGATATAGCTTCCGATAATCCCGAGCATCAGAAACAGGAAGCCACCTGTAATTAAGATCACGACCATCAGGGACGGCCAGCCGATCTGAAGATCCTGGTTCATCAGCTTCTGAATCAGAATGACAATCGCCCAGATAAAGCCTGTCACCGAGAACAAGGCGCCGAGCCAGGTTGCCAGGTGAAGCGGGATGACAGAAAAGCTCATGAACGTCATGAACAGCTTCATTTCTTTTCTGAATGTGTAGTTGGAGCTTCCGACCTCCCGCGCATAGTGGTCGACCTCCACATCCGCCATTCGTCTGGTTGTCCTGGCAAACAGAAGCTGGATGAAGGCGTCCGTTCCCCGGTACTTTCTCACTTCATCGATGACATACCTTCTGGCTGCCCAGAACGCGCTCATCTCGACCCCCTTGGGACGGTCTGTCAGACGGAACAGCAGCCACTGACTGATCTTTCCGGTCAGATTCTTGAACCAGCCAAACTGCCTTTTCCTGTACTTTCCGAAGACGACATCATAACCATCCCCTTCCAGGAGCTTGTCGAGCAGCTGATGGATCTGAGCCGGATGGCTCTGCAGGTCATCATCAATCCCGCAGACCACATCCCCTGTCACATACTGGAACGCACACATCAGTGCGCCATGCTGGCCGAAGTTCTTTGCAAGGTTAATTCCCTTGACATTCGGGTACTTTTCACAGATCCCCTGTATGGCATTGAACGTCCCGTCCCTTGAAAAATCATTGACGAGAACCATCTCCAGCTCCCAGCCGTCTTTGTTGTTGAACTCCTGCATACAAAGATCCACAAGCTTTCCGATTGTATGCTCGGAATTGTAGCATGGGACAACGATCGATAGCTTCATAATTATCCTTACTCCCTATACTCAAGATGAATCTGGCTCAGCACTTCTCTTTCCATCTTTCTGCAGGCTTCGACACTTTCCCCTCTCACAATCAGCTGGCCGATCCTGTCCCTTCCGTTTGTGACCTTCTGCACACGGCTTCCCTCTGAGATGTTAAAGGAAAGATCCACGACACCATCCGGCAGCTGGCCGGGTGCCGGCGCGTCGATACGGCTCACAACCCCCTCCCTGTCGGCAAACAGCAGCCTGCTCACATTCGGGGTATGCTGTTTTGCAGGAACCCGGAACATCTCCGAGACATCGATTCCCATCGCAGCCTTCACGATCGCCTCATAATAATCAATCCCGTAATAGATGCCGACTGTGTCCGTGATGCAGGTGGCGCCGGCCCGTGCTGTGGCTTCTATCACATAGACTTTCCCATCCTTGTACATACAGTCCAGGTCCATCGCACAGTTATCGAAATGAAGCGCCTCCGCAACTGCTCTCACGAGATCCTCGATCTTCTCCCGGATCGCTTCTCCCTGAGCCCAGGGGACATAATGCCCGATCGGGAACGGCGGATTGCCATCCAGAAGATCATTGCCGAGCGGCAGAACATAAGCCAGCTTTCCGTTCGACATCATGGCCTCCACGCCGAACATCGTTCCCTCCAGGAACTCCTCCAGAATGCAGAAATTCTCCTTTGTCGCTGCCATCGCATATTCATATGCCAGAGTCGCCTCTGCTTCGTTGTCCGCCCTCCGGATTCCGCGGCTCCCCATCTGGTCTGCTGCCTTCAGGATAACCGGATACTGCATGACCGTGAGTGCCTTTTTCAATTCTTCCTGAGAATGTACAAAGCAAAACGCCGCCGTCGGAACACCATGCTCCCGGTATGCCTGCTTCTCGACCGCCTTGTTTCTGGCCGCCTTTGCGGCAAATATTCCCGGGCCCGAAAGATGCAGGCGCTCATTCACAACTCCCATCGCCTCAACTCCGAGATCCATGCAACAGGTTGTCACACCGTCGACCTGTGCTTCCTCCGCTGCTCTCAGCACTTCCTCCGGACTCGTGATATCGGCGTATACAATGTCATCTGCATAATCAAATCCCCGGTAAGGTCCCTTGATCGAGACCGCCGTCACATGCAGGCCAAGCCTTCTGGCAGCCTTCATCAAAGGAATCTGGGAATAACTGGCTCCCAGTACCATCAGTTTTTTCTGGCTCTTCGTCATGATCCGAGTTGCTCCGTTCATTCTATTGATTACAGTGTAAAAGCCCTCCACCACGCATACTTGCATGCAAGTGGTGTCAGGACTTATCATTCTATATTCTTCATGCCTGTGAAACAGTATAATACCAGCCGCGTACCTCCGCAACAGAAGCACCTGACACAGACAGGTATTGACACAAAAACGCCAGGCATACCGCCTGGCGCTTACACATAAAAATCTGTATTGACTGTTTATTTTGCCCCGCCCAGATACGCACTCTTCACCGCCGGGTCATCCGCAAGGTCAGAAGCCTTCCCTTCCATCGTGACATGTCCGGTTTCAAGGACATACCCTCTGTCGGCAATGTTCAGTGCCATCCTGGCGTTCTGCTCAACCAGAAGGACCGTGACGCCCTGATCCTTGTTGATCGTCTCAATGATCCGGAAGATCTCCTTTACCAGAAGCGGCGACAGTCCCATGGAAGGCTCATCGAGCAGGAGCATCTTCGGCTTCCCCATCAGCGCGCGGGCGATTGCCAGCATCTGCTGTTCGCCGCCAGACAGCGTGCCCGCCGGCTGATGCTTCCGTTCCTTCAGCCTTGGAAACAAGCCGTATACCATGTCAAAGTCCTTTGCGACGGCATCTTTTCCATCTTTTCTTGAATACGCTCCCATCTCCAGGTTTTCAGACACGCTCAGACCTGAGAAGACACGCCGCCCCTCCGGGCACTGCGCGAGTCCCAGTGACACGATCTTGTGCGGCTCCATCTTCGATATGGTTTTTCCATCGTAAACGATCTTGCCGGTTTCCGACCGCAGAAGTCCGGAGATCGTGTGCATCGTGGTTGTCTTGCCGGCTCCATTTGCCCCGATCATGGTGACGATCTCGCCCTCATCCACATGAAAGGAGACATCCTTGATGGCATGGATGGACCCATAGTATACGTTGATATCTTCTACCTTCAGCAGTTCACCCATCAGTCTTCGTCATCTCCTCCCAGATAAGCCGCGATCACTTCAGGATCGTTGGATACTGTCTGCGGATCGCCGTGGGCAATCGTCTTGCCATACTCCAGCACCGTGATCTCCTCGCAGATTCCCATGACAAACTTCATATCATGTTCGATCAGGAGAATGGCGATTCCGAAGTCGTCACGGACCTTCCGAACCGTCTCCATAAGCTCCTGCGTTTCGTTCGGGTTCATGCCGGCGGCAGGCTCATCGAGAAGCAGCAGCTTCGGATCTGAAGCGAGGGCACGGCAGATTTCAAGCTTTCTCTGCTGTCCATAAGGGAGCTGGGACGCCGCATAATCCGCCTTGTCTCCGATTCCGAAGACATCCAGAAGCCTTTGCGCCTTCTCATTCATCTCCGCTTCCTTGTTCCTGTACTTTTTCGTCCGCAGCACGCCATCGAGCATGCTGTACGTAACCCGGTTGTGCATGCCGACCTTGACGTTATCCAGCACCGACATGGCGTTGAACAGCCTGATATTCTGGAAGGTTCTCGCAATTCCGGCCTTCGAGATATATTCCGGTCCCTTCCCGGTTATGTTGACGCCGTCGAAGGTGATGATCCCCTCGGTCGGCGTATACATGCCGGTCAGCATGTTGAAGGCCGTCGTTTTTCCGGCTCCGTTCGGACCGATCAGTCCGTACAGATGACCGCTTTCTATGCTCATATTCAGCCCCTGGACAGCCTGAAGGCCGCCGAAGGAGATACCGAGATTCTTTACTTCAAGCAATGCCATCCCCGATCACCCCTTCTTCTTTCCGGCGTCTTCCTTCTCTGAGCCCGCTTTCCCGGAGCGGAACTTCAGCGCCATCCTCTGCCTCCACATCACGAAGGCAGGTGCACGGTTAAACAGCATCATGATAATCAGCACAATCGAATAAATGAACATCCTGTACTGACTGAACCCTCTCAGAAGCTCCGGCAGCACCGTCAGCACGACAGCCGCAATGATGGCCCCGGGGATACTTCCCATCCCGCCGAGGACAACCATGACCAGAATGTTGATGGATAGGTTGTAGTCGAACTTCTTGGCAACAAGAGAAGCAAAATTCAGCGCATAGAGGACACCGGCAAATCCCGCAATCACAGCGGACGATACAAACGCCATCAGCTTGTACTTTGTGAGATTGATTCCGATTGACCTTGCCGCAATGTCATCATCCCGGATCGCGGTGATCGCCCGTCCGGCCCTGGAATTCATCAGATTCAGAACAAAAAGAAGCGTCAGCGCAATCAGCAGAATCCCAACCGAGAAAACGGAAAACTTCCTGATCCCTGTGATGCCCATTGCACCCTTCATCAGTACCTTTCCGGTCGGCTCCATATTCAGAGAAAACTGATCCTTCAGGGAGAAATGAAGCCCGGCGCTGTCTGCTCCGATATAAAGAGAATTCAGGACATTCTTCAGAATCTCACCGAATGCCAGCGTGACGATGGCCAGATAGTCTCCGGAGAGTCTCAGAACAGGCACGCCGACGATCACACCGAAAATTCCGGCTGCAAGTCCGCCAATCAGGAAAGCAAGCACAATCGCCGCCCCTTCCGGCATCCCCGCCCCGGCTGTGTTGTAGAAAAAGACGCCTGCAAATGCCCCTGCACTCATGAATGCGGCATGTCCCAGGGAAAGTTCCCCGAGGAAACCGACAACCAGGTTCAGGGAAATTGCCATCATGATATACGCGCAGACCGGGATCAACAGCCCGGCTGCCTTCGATGAAAGACCACCGGAGAGCTTCACAGCCTCGATTGCGCCCCAGAACCCTCCGACCAGGATGAAGGATGTGAGATAGGTTCTGGCTGCCTTGCTTATTTTTTTCTGTTTCGCCATATGTTCACCTCACACTTTCACAGTTGCTTTCTTCCCGAGAAGGCCTGATGGCTTGACAAGAAGGACAACGATCAGAACCAGGAACACAATTGCATCAGACAGCTGCGTTGAAATATAGGCTTTGGAAAGGTTCTCGATAATGCCAAGAAGGATTCCGCCGACGAAAGCGCCGGGGATGGATCCGATCCCTCCGAAGACAGCTGCTACGAATGCCTTGATGCCCGGCATTGCACCGGTTGTCGGAACCAGCGTCGGATACGAGGAAAGAAGAAGCGCCCCTGCAATGGCCGCCAGTCCGGATCCGATTGCAAAAGTCAGGGAGATGATGGCATTGACATTGATTCCCATCAGCTGCGCCGCTCCTCTGTCCTCTGAAACCGCCTGCATGGCATGGCCTGGCCGGGTATTGTTGACAAACCAGATCAGCACAAACATGATTACGAGCGAAGTCACAATCGTCACAATTGTCTCCGCGGAGATCTGCAGACTGCCGCCAAACAGATTCAAGGCCGGAAGACTGACGATGGACGTGAAGGACTTCGGCTCAGACGACCACAGAAGCATCGCTCCATTCTCAAGGAAATAGCTCACGCCGATGGCTGTGATCAGCACAGCCAGAGATGCTGCCCCTCTCAGCGGTCTGTATGCGATCCGTTCAATCGTAATGCCCAGAAGAGTACAGACGACAATCGCAAGAATCATTGAAAGCCAGGGATTCATACCGCCCTGGCAAAACGTGAAGAACACAACATATCCACCGACCATGATGATATCGCCATGGGCGAAGTTCAGCATCTTGGCGATGCCGTACACCATCGTGTATCCCAGGGCGATCAGCGCATACACGCTTCCCAGTGATATGCCTCTGACCAGATAAGATAAAAACTGCATCTCAATCCTCCTGCGGCTCAAACGTCATTCATCAGGCAGGAAGAAGGGGGCTGCATACCGCCAGCCCCCTTTCCTGGAAAGCTAATCGATTACTCTGACTCTGTCTCAGCTTCGGTGGAAGCGCTGACGCTTTCGCCGTCGATCGGCTGATACTCACCATTCTCGATGATCATGCCCTTCGGCTCCTTGCTGACGGCGCCGGAAGCATCCCAGGTCATCCCGGTACCGGTCAGGCCGTCATAGGTGAAGCTCGGATCCGTGATCGTCGCCTTGAGTGCATCGCAGATATCGGAAGCACTCATATCGGCCGTGATCCCTGCCTTCTCTCCGGCCTTGGCAAGAACCTTGATGACATCATAGGCATCTGCAGCGAACTGGTTCGGTGTATCACCCTTTGAGACTTCCTTGTACTTGGCAACGAAATCCTGCGTAGCCTTGTCAGCGGAGGTTGCGACGAACGGAGTCAGCAGCATGACACCCTCAGCAAGGGAAGTATCAAAGCCCTCGACACCGAGGATTCCGTCAAGCCCATCGCAGCCGAAGAACTTCGGCTTGTAGCCCATGTCGTTTGCAGCCTTCAGAATCTGGCTGGCCGGTGTGTAGTAAATCGGAAGGAAGACAAGATCTGCGCCGGCATCCTTGCAGGCCTGAACCTGCGTGGTCAGGTCCGTAGAGTTATCATCCGTGAAGGCTTCATTCGCGACAACCTGAAGGCCGACCTTTGATGCCTCAGCCTGGAAGTTGGTGTTAATTCCGCTTGAGTACGCATCGGAAGAATTGTAGATCACACCGATCTTTGTTCCGAGCTTCTTGCTGGAGATATAGTCTGCCGAAGCAGTTCCCTGGTTCGGGTCTGTAAAGCAAATCTGGAAGACATTGTCACCTGTATCGATGACATCCTGTGAGGAAGCGGACGGTGTCATCATGAACATGTTGTCATTGACCGCCTCTGCGCCGACAGCCAGGCACGGGTTCGTGGTGACGGTTCCAGCCAGAATCTGCATGCCCCAGTCCTTCAGGCTGTTGTAGGCATTGACAGAGGTCTCGGCATCATGCGTGTCATCCTCGAACTTCCAGTCAAACTGGACGGCTCCTCCTGCCTTGTTCACCTCGTCCACAGCAATCTGCTCACCATACATGGCAGCTGTGCCGTAGATGGCAGCCGGCCCGGTCGTAGGCCCGATTCCGCCGACCTTGATCTGATCAGCAGCAGAAGCGCTGACTGCGAAGGAAGCAGCCAGTACGCCGGACATCGCAACACATACAAATTTTTTCATAATCATGTCCTCCTTTATGAGTTGAGCGTATTGTATCACCGCTGTCACACTGCTTTCAAGGGTACAATGTGCTGTTTTTGAAAAATATTTCGATTTGTTTTAGGTTAGAATGCACAACAATAATTTGTTTCTTTGGATTATTGTTCCAATTATTTTTCGTGATCCTGGCTTTCAGAGAAATAATTGCATGCTTTCGTCTCAAATCAGACTTCATCCGTCAATTCCGGAAGTGGATGAAATTCGATATTTATTTTAAATTATCGAAAAATTGTCTGAAGATCATGGAACACCAGAAGGAGTGCCAGCCCCATCAGCACCATAAATCCGGCATAATTAACCGCCTGCTCGAACCTTCTGTCAGGCTTCCGCCGGGTCACCGCTTCCACCACCAGAAACAGAAGTCTCCCGCCGTCCAGCGCCGGAAGCGGCAGCAGGTTCATGACACCGAGATTTGCCGACAGCAGGATTGCGACTTGGAGCACATTCAGCCATACATACAGGACCCCGTCCTCCCTCGATTCCTCCACCGTATCACTGATTGTCTTGACAATCCGGACCGGTCCTGAGACGTCATCTGCGGAAACCTGCCCTCTCAAGAGCATAACGAGACTGTCGAAGGTGATCCGGATCCAATATCCTGTCTCAAGGAAACTGTAGCGGACCGTTGTCAGAACCCCGCCATGAAGTCTGTACTGGGAGGATGTTGAGATTCCAAGCAGGTACCGGCCGTCAGCACTCTCTTCCGGAACGATCTGAGCCGACCGTTCTTCTCCCTCATGTGTCCAGTGGACAGTGACCGGATGACCGGATGAAAACGCCGTGCTGTGCAGCATGGTATAGACCGAAATATCTCTTTGGAGGGAGATCGCAGACCGTCCGATCTTCGTGATCCAGTCCCCTGCCTCGATACCGGCCTGCGCAGCCGGCGATCCATCCTCGACCTCAAGAACGACCGGCGGGTCATATCCTGCCTGCCCGATCAGGAAAAGTGCAAAGAGAAAAGCCAGAAGGAAGTTGAAGATCGGTCCCGCCGCCACAATCAGCATCCGCTGCCAGACCCGTTTGCTCTCAAACGAGTCGCCGGTTCCGTCTCCAGCCTCACCATCGTCCGGCCCGCCCTCCTTTTTGTCTTTCTTCTCTTCTTCCTCTGAAAACTCTCCCTTCATCTCGCAGCTTCCGCCAAACGGAAAAAGCTTCAGAGAGTATCTTGTTCCGGACCTGCGTGATACATGTGAAAGGAGGCGGGGTCCCATCCCGAGCGAAAATTCAATGACACGAACCCTGCAGAGCCTTGCAAGGAGAAAGTGCCCGAATTCATGGAACAGAATCAGGACACTGAATACAATGATCGCAATGAGGATATTCATCCGGTTCTCTCAATCCTTCCTCAATCCTTGTCCCAGACGGTTCTGATGTGCTCCATCACACTCTTCTGTACATCCAGGATCTCCTGTACCGTCGGGTTCGGGATAACCTTATGCATGCTGCAGCATTCCTCGATCATTTCATAAATCTGAAGGAAGGAAATCCTTCTGTCCAGGAACCGCGCGACAGCTGCCTCATTGGCAGCGTTGAAAACCGTCGGCATCGAGCCGCCCTTCTTCATCGCGTCATATGCAAGCGGAAGCCCTCTGAAGGTTTCCATGTCCGGGCGGGCAAAGCTGACGCTCCCGAGCTTAAAGAGATCCAGGCGCTCCGTCTCCATCGGCCGCCTGTCCGGATAAAACATCGCATACTGAATCGGAAGGCGCATGTCCGGCATTCCCATCTGAGCAATCACCGCCCCGTCCACAAACTGAACGGCGGAGTGAACGATGCTCTGTCTCTGGATCACGACCTCGACCTGGTCTGCCGTGACGGAGAACAGCCAGCCTGCCTCCATGACCTCGAGCCCCTTGTTCACCAGCGTGGCTGAGTCAATCGTGATCTTTCTCCCCATATTCCAGTTCGGATTCTTCAGGGCGTCCGAAACGGTAACCGTTTCGAGCTTTTCCGGACTGTATCCGTAAAATGGTCCTCCCGAGCAGGTCAGGAGAATCTTCTCGATCCGCCCGGGATTTTCGCCATTCAGACACTGGAAGATGGCGGAATGCTCCGAGTCGACCGGATACAGATGCACATGGTACTGACGAATCAGCGGCATGATCAGATGGCCGGCGCAGACCAGTGTCTCCTTGTTTGCAAGGGCGATGTCCTTGCCCTCCCGGATTGCCGCGATGGTCGGAACGATCCCGATCATGCCGACGATCGCGCCGAACACAAGGTCTGCCTCCTGAACGGTTGCGGCCTCGATCAGCCCCTCCATCCCGGAGACAACCCGGACGGATGTATCTGCCACTTTCTGTCTGAGCTCACGCGCGTCCGCCTCGTCCCAGACCGCCGCGATGCGCGGATGGAACTCCCGGATTTGTTCCTCCAGTTTCAGGATGTTTCTTCCTGCTGCCAGGGCCGCCACCTTCACATCGTTCTGGTGTCTGACCACATCCAGCGTCTGGGTTCCGATGGAGCCCGTACTTCCAAGGATCGATATCGTTTTCATCTCTCTTCCTCCCAAAACGGCTCTGCCACAAAAAATCTGCCGTCATCTTGTGCTTCGCACCCGATGATGAACGATCGCCTTATCAAAAACAGCCCGGAAGAGCCTTCCGGGCTGTCAGTCTGCCGCCTTCTGCTCCGGAATCTCGGATTCCCGGATCAGAACCGCAGGACACTGCAGAGAAAATAAATGATCGGCGCTGTGATGATCACGGAATCAAAACGGTCCAGAATTCCGCCATGACCCGGAATCAGGTGACCGTAATCCTTGATCTCCATGTTGCGCTTGATCGCCGACGCCGCCAGGTCACCGACCATGGAAATCAGCGCGCCGATTGCACACACCACGATATACACAAGGACAACATTGATATCCGCGCTGACCTTTCCTCTGATGCAGGCCCCGTAGATTCCGCCGAAAAGCGCCGCCCCGATGACACCGCCGACTGCGCCCTCGATCGATTTCTTCGGGCTGAGTACCGGTGCCATCTTGTGTCTTCCAAACAGCCGGCCGACACAGTACGCCGATGTGTCACATCCCCAGGAGCACAGCAGGATCAGCCATACATGCCATCTTCCGTCCGGAAGCTCCCTCGTCTGATAGATGAAGCTCAGGCAGACAGCCACATACACGATGCCGAAGAACGCAGCCATCACCTGATCTGCATGATACTTCGGATAGGTAAATACATATACAAAGAGCAGGATGATCAGGCCCGCCGCCAGGAAGGAGACGTAAAAATGATCAAAGCGCTCACCGTACACATGTCCGAGCCAGACCGCCACATACCAGAGCACCGCCCCGGCATAGGCTGCGGTGGTCAGACTGTTCGTCCCCTTCTCTCTGATCTTTACCGCGCGAAACAGCTCGAACATCCCGATCAGCGAGATGGCAAGCATCGTCAGGAGAAGCAGCGGTCCTCCCACATGATTCACCAGAAGCGCAATCGCAACCAGCACAATTCCGCTTATGAGCCGTGTTATAAACATTGTTCTTTCCTTTTCAGCCCTTATGGAGCCTTGCTTCCTGCGGGCTGTCCTCCTCCCCTGCGTTCAGCCCGCCGAAACGGCGGGTTCTCTGCTGATAAACTTCCACTGCCTTCTCCAGATCCTTTTTGGAAAAGTCCGGCCATGGAACATCGGTAAAGTAAAGCTCCGCATAGGCCAGCTGCCACAGCAGATAGTTGCTCAGCCGCTGCTCCCCCGCTGTCCGGATCAGAAGGTCCGGATCCGGAATATCGGCCGTATCGAGCATCGCTGAAAATGACTCCTCCGTAATCTCGTCCAGAGAGTGGATGGAGCCATCCCGGTATGCCTGCGCCGTACGGCGCACAGCCCGGACGATCTCATCCCTGCTGCCATAGTTGAGGGCCAGCTGGAAATTCAGCCCCGTATTGTTTTTGGATGACTCGACCAGCTCCCTCAGGCTTGCCTGAAGCTGTGCGTCAAGCGCCGTGGGATCCCCGATCACCCGGCATCTCATGTTGTTTTCCCTTGCCTGACGGATGCAGGTCCGTGTGTAGCTGTGAAACAGCTTCATCAGGGACGTGACCTCCTCCGGATTCCGCCTCCAGTTCTCCGTGGAGAACAGGTAGACGGTCAGATACTGAATTCCCATGTCATCTGCCGCGCGGCAGATGGTCTCGACATTCGCCGCTCCGCGGACATGTCCGTAATTTCTTGGCATTCTTCTGGACTTTGCCCAGCGCCCGTTTCCATCGAGGATGATTGCTACATGACGCGGTACATCCATGCTGATTCCTCCCCTGCATCCGATGTCAGAACCATACTCAGGCAGTCCCGGCATCCATTCAGCCGCCTGAACGGTGACCTTCTCCGCACCCTTTCCTGACAGCTCCTCCAGTCCGCAGTCAGTCCACGCGGCCCTGCGCAACTCAGTCTGTGCAGTCCTGCGCAGTCAGTCCATGCGGCCCCGCGCAGTCAGTCCGTGCGGTCCTGCGCAAGTCAGGCCGTGCAGTCCTGCACGGTCAGACGGTCATGACTTCCTTCGTCTTTGCCTCGATCGCCTTGTCGATCTCCTTGATCTTCTTGTCTGTCTCTTTCTGAAGATCATCCTGCAGATCCGCCAGCTCATCCTCCGAGATCTCATCCTTCAGCTTCTTGAAAGCCTTGTCGGCGTCCCTGCGGATGTTTCGGATGGCAACCTTCGCCGCCTCGCCCTTTTTCTTGACCTCCTTGGAAAGCTCTTTTCTTCTCTCCTCTGTCAGCTCCGGGAAGATCAGACGGATCACCTTTCCATCCGTCGTCGGGTTGATTCCGATATCGGACATGTTGATAGCCTTGATGATGGCCTTCACCATCGACGGTTCCCAGGGTGCGATCTGAAGAATCCGTGCCTCCGGCACCGTGATATTTCCCACCTGGGAAACCGGAACCTCAGAACCATAGTACTCGACACGGACACGGCTCAGAACGGCCGGATTCGCGCGTCCGGCACGCACGGTCTTGAAATCCTCCTCCATTGACTCATAGGTCTTTCTCATCTTCTCTGCGAAAGGCTGTATTCTGCTGTCCATACCTGTTTCCTCCTTCATGCAGCGCCCCTGAAGCGCTCATATTCTGCTGCAGGAGTCTTCGACTCCCCCTGGCTATCCAAACGATCCTTCTTCAGCCCCAGGAGTCTCCCGCTCCTGCAGCCTCCTTCTTTTGCCCCAACGCCGTTTTTTCAGACTGTGACACAGGTCCCGTCGGACTGCCCTCTGGCCGCCTTCAGGATGCTGCCCTCCTCATTCAGCCCGAACACCAGCATCGGCATATGATTCTCCCTTGCCAGAATCGAGGCCGTCATATCCACGACACCCAGGTCCTTTCTGATCACCTCATCGATCGAAATTTCCCGATACTTTTTCGCATCCGGATTCTTCTTCGGGTCGGAGTCATAAACCCCGTCAACCGACTTCGCCAGCAGAATCATGTCCGCCTCGATCTCGATTGCGCGCAGCAGCGTCCCCGTATCTGTCGAGAAGTACGGATGTCCGATTCCGCCTGCAAAGAAGACAATCTCTCCCTTCTCCAGCGCCGACACGGCTGCATCCTTCGAAAACAGCTCCGTGAATGCACCGACCTGGAAGGGTGTCATCACATGCGTCTGAAGCCCCTCAGACCGGAAAATTTCCGATACGTAAAGACAGTTCATGACCGTTGCCAGCATGCCAATCTCATCCGCCTTCGTCCGGTCCATATGCTCACTGGATCTTCCTCTCCAGAAGTTTCCGCCGCCGGTCACGATTCCGATCTGGATGCCCTCGTCATGCAGCGTTTTCACCTGCCTGGCAATGCCTGCGACCGTCTCCTCGTCAAACCCTGTTTTTCTGCTGCCTGCGAGTGCCTCCCCGCTCAGCTTTAAAAGTACGCGTTTCATGTTCTTGCCTCCGACTTTTGCTTATTAGCACAAGTTTACCATAGAGACAGCTCTGATGTCATCCATTCATCGGCCGCCCGCATTTTCATCTGAGCGGACTCTATACCTCGCAGACAATCATCCGGAGCTTCCCGTTCTTGTCCGGCGGAATCACCTTCATCCATTCAAACTCAAACCGGAACGGTTTCTTGAAGATCTGGTTCAGATTCGTCTCAAGGTACGTCTCAAGCTCCTTCTCCGTCATCCTGGCCTTCTCGTCCCGGACGATCTGTACATGGATCAGGTCGTAGCTTTTCTGGATGAACCGGATCTGAAGGATATCCGCACAGTGTGCGATGACCGGAGTCACCTCGAAGAAGCTGGTCACCCGGCCATCCTCGTAGCGGAAATAATCATTCAGCCGGCCCTCAACCTCTGTGATGAAATGAACGCCCCCTTTTACCTTCATGACCGCCCGGTCTCCGACCTCGTAGTTGATCAGCGGCAGATCGGTCTTGTACAGCGGTGTGATGACAACCCTTCCCCGCTGGCAGAGCTTTCCCGCATCGTCCACCACGTTCACGACAAACGAATCGTTGTGAACCACGTAGTAGTCCTTGTCAGGCAGCCGGATCATCGCCGCACCTGTCTCCGCTGTCCCGTAGGAATCGATGATCCCCGGGCCCAGCACTTCCCTGAACAGCTTCCGGTCATTCTCCGTCACCTTCTCCGAGATCGCGTCATAGAACCTCGGATGCCAGACCTTCTTCCCCGTCCGGTGCGCGTACAGAACAAAGCGCATCATTTCCGTCTTGTTCATGTACAGCCAGTCCGGTCTGTACGCATTGATGGCATCTATGATCTCCTGCTCGGAGGCGTACTGATTGACAAACCTGTGTCTGAAGACACCAAACCGCTGAAGAAATGTATCTCTCCCGCCTGCATTCTCATCGTGGGCATTGATCCGGCTCATCGTCTTGCCGGTCAGCGGGTTGTAGCCCGCCACCAGCATGACCCGGTACCAGTTTGCCTTCATGTAGGCCTTCTCTCTGGGTGAAAACAGAACCGAGACCGGCTTCCCGGTCGATCCGGAGGTTGTATCACAGATCCAGTCCTTGTACTGCGGCTGATCCTTCAGGCCGCCCATCCACGTTCTGAGCTCATCCTTCGTCAGAACCGGAAGCTTCGTCAGATCGTCCCCGGTCCGGATATCCTCTGGACTGACTCCTGCCCGGTCAAACCGTTCCTTATAAAACGGGATCTCATATGCCCGTCTTGCAAGCGCCTGCACCCGCTCGTTCTGAAGCTTCATCACATGGGTGAAGTCCTTCGGTATCCGATGCGCCATCTTCGGCAGATCGGAGAACAGGTACAGGTTCATCCATTTCTTCTCTCCTGCTGCGTCCATCAGCTGACCCCTATCTCAATATGCTCCAGCGCCTTGTCAAGCGCGGCTGTCGCCTCCGCGAGTGTACCGCCCTTCGTGATCACATGACCGATGCGGTTCGGACCGACATGGAATTTTTTCACCGTATCGCCGACCGTATAGTCAAACTTGACCTCGACGATCTTCTCGCTGTTCTTCGGGTTCCGGTTTGCCAGCGAGAAGATCGTGCCGTCCCGGTCGCTCATCAGAAGCTTGGACGCGTTCGGAACCGCCTTGTCTGTCGGGAAATCCGGCTTCTGTCCCAGCGCAACCTGGATGATCTTCCGGTAATAATCATAGCCATAGTAGATGGAGACAAGTTCTGCCAGACAGGTCGCGCCCGATCTTCCCCCGATCTCCAGAACATACGTCCTGCCGTCCCTCATGATGAAGTCACAATTCACTGCACAATTGTCGAGCTTCATCGCGCGGATCGCCTTCTCCGTCGTCTCGATGCAGTCCCGCTCGCCTTCCTCGGAAAGCGCATAGGGTGCGAAATGTCCGGCCGGCACCCCCGTGCTCCCCAGGAAGATATAATCACCGTGCGGAAGAACAAACTGTACCTTCCCGTCCATCACAAAGGCCTGGGCGCCAAACTCCCGGCCAGTGATGAACTCCTCCACGATGTAGTAATCCTTTCTTGTGAAGGACTGCGCATTCAGGATCGCCGCCTGCAGCCTGTCCGGGCTGTCGACTCTTGTGATCCCGCGGCTTCCGGAAGAATCCACGATCTTCACAATCAGCGGATATTCCAGCCCTCTGATTTTCTCATTGACGTCCTCGTTGAAATAGACCTTGCGGTACTTTGCTGTCCGGACGCCATTTGCCTCATAGGCCTGCTTCATCAGAACCTTGTCGCAGGCAATCTTCGCCGCCTCGTAGGAGATGCCCGAAAGTCCCATGGCATCGTTGACACGCCCGATTGTCATCACGGCAACATCGGTTCCGGCCGTGCAGATCCCGTCGATCTGCCGCTCCTGTGCCGCCTTCAGGACTGCCTCGGAGTCGACCGTGTTGATGTGGAGCACTTCGTCGGCATATCCGAATCCCGGATAATTCCCCGGAATAGAGACGGCAATCGTGTAGATCCCCATCTCCCTGGCTGCCTTGATCAGCGGAACCTGATAGATTCCCGCGCCCATAACCATCAGCTTTTTCACTCTGTCTCACGCTCCTTTCTCCAATCAGTACCATTTTTCAGCTCAAACTGCTGTCCGTCTTCATTGACCAGATAAGGCCTCTTCCCCTGCTCATCAATCTGACGGACAACATACTGCGGATTGTTGCACAAGCCAAGGAAGATACGGCCAATATACTCGCCGATCAGCCCCATAAACATCAGAATCAGTCCGGAAAAGAAGAAGATCGAAACCATAATCGATGGCCAGCCGATTGCCGTCACCGGTCTGACCAGTTTCCGGACAATCACGGCAATGATGCCGACCAGCCCCACTGCTGCAAAGATATTCCCAAGCACCGTCGCCATCCGGAGCGGTACGATTGAAAACCCGATGATATTGCTCCAGAGCTGCACAAGTTTCCTGAAGGTATAGCCTGACTGCCCCTCCCGCCTCCGGAAATGCTCGACCGGAATGCAGCTGATGTTCCGCGTCACTCTCAGAAATACCCCCTGAAGGTGCGTGTACGCACTCCTGTACTGCACCGCATAGTCCCTGACAAACCGGCGGATAATCCAGAATGAGCTGGTCTTCATATTTTTAGGCTTGTCCAGAAGAACGCGTGTCGTCCACTGATTGAAACGGCTCCCCCAGTTGCGGAATTTGGAATGCTGCTTGTGCGGGTAATAGCCGTACACAATGTCATATCCCTTGTTGATCTCTGCCAGGAGCTTTGGCAGCTGCGTCGGACTGGTCTGTCCGTCGTCATCCATGGATATGATATAATCGCCCGAGGCATAATTCAGCCCGGCCATGGTCGCGTTGTGCTGTCCGGCGTTCTTGGCAAGCTCCACCGCCCTGATATTGTCATAATCCTGCACCAGTCCGCGAAGTGCGCGCACCGTTGCCCCGTCATCCGGGCTGCAGTCGTCCACCAGGACAAACTCCAGCTCTCCGGCTTTCATTTTTTCAAACTGCTCCATCGTCTCCTCGACAACCTTCCGGATCGTCCTGGACGATTTGTAGCAGGGAATCACAACTGTATATAACATGAAAAAACCTCTATATCCGGCTGAAAACCAGCCTGAAGTCTACCAGATTATACCACATGTGTACGATCGTTCCCAGCTTTGCGAAGACGCCTTCTCCTGGCCGACAGCGCGAAGGCAGCGGCAAACAGCATCAGCCCTGCGGATGAGCACAGAATGCCCGCCCGAAGTCCGGGCGAATGGTAGACAAGACGGATCTGCGAAGTTCCCTTCTCAAGGCGCACGCCCAGATAGCACAGATCTGCCTGTTCCGGACGCTTCTGTATTCCGTTTACCTCGATGGTCCAGCCGCTGCTGTATGGAATCTGGAAGATCATATAACGCGGGCTGTCCAGGCTGATCTCCCCGCTGACCGAGTCGCCGTCAAATGTCACATGCTGCAGACTGACCTCGCTGAGCCTTTTAACCTTCTCCTCATAGTTTGCCATCGGAAGGTACAAGAGTTCACTTTTCTCCAGCGATACACAAATCCCCTCTGGAAGAAGAAGCTGCAGAGTCCCTGTTCCGTCCCCTGACGCCGTTCCCAGATTCACAATGTACGCGTCATCCCCCCGGGTGTAGGCACTGTTTGCAGCCGACAGCAGGATCCCCTTGCTGATGCCGTCCGCCTTCACATACGCAGCTGCGGAAAGACTGCGGCCTCCCAGAAGCCTGAGACCCTCCAGGCTTAGATAGCACTCATACCCCACCTTCTTCTCGTAGGAAACGGACAGACTTCCCCCCTTCTTTCCGGTCACAAGTCTGCTGCCCTTCCTGGTCACACCGTCCCCGGTCTCGAAGGAGATCTCCTCCCGGAGGACGGAGTCCTCCTCCTCTTTCCCATCCGTGGTTCTCAGGCCAGCGCTCTGTGCCGGTCCGGTCTCACCGGTCTGAACGCTGACAGCCGTCCGCCCCTGCTTTGTTTCATCCGCCCGGGCGCTGCTTCTCTTCTCCTGTACGGATTCAGCTGTCTTGCCGCTGTCTTCGGCCACTGCCGCCCGCAGCATGACAAGGTCCCTTGCTGCCGGGCTGAGGGCCTCATAGTCTTCCCTGGAGATCACAGTGTCCGTCGTAAACCCGAACGGAAGCGGATACTGGTTCTCATAAAGCGTCAGCTTTCTGCGGGATCCAAGCGGCTGTTTTGCATAGCCATACGGCACGGAAGCCGCATTGTCCGCATCAACAGCAAAATAGCGGACACCTGCCAGCGCTTCAAGCGCTGTCCTGCCGTCAAGCGACTGGATGTGCAGGATCGATGTCATTCCGGTGCTTCTCTGCTCAATCATGGCCTGAAGCTGGCTGGCATTGACAATGCTGTTGTAGATCTGCACACCCGGCTGTCTCAGGACAAGAGAAGAATTGTCCTCCCAGTAAGCGCTCCGCACACTGTCCACCCGGTAGAATCCATCGGAAAACGCGGCGGCTCCATTCTCCCCTGTGTAAAGCGGCGTGTCCGTATAGACCGCATAGGAGGATTCCTCATACCGGCTGAAAGCCGTCCCCTGCTCCTGATAATACGCCGCGAGATTGCCGAATTTCGGTGAGAACGTCATCCATCCGGCCAGTGCGGCAGAGCCCGCCGTAAACAGCAGGACGATCCGTTCGCCATGGCTGTGTCCGGCATGGCTATATCCGGCATAGCCGTCTGTTTTCTTTTTCTTTTTTTCTGTCCTGCAGCTCAGATACAGAAGAACGGCCGTGTAGAGCGTCAGCTCCGCCGCCGCTGCCAGATGAAAGACAGCCTCCCGCGTCATACAGAACCAGACTGCGCATCCCAGATCGAAGACAGCCGTCACAAGAAGGAGGAATCGTCTGTCGCGTCTTTGAAGCGCAGAGACTGAATCCGCTGTAAAGCTGACAGCGACCGCTGCTGCAAATGCAATCAGGTACACCCACCGGTTGTTTTCATTGTTCATCGCTGCCAGCACATAGCCGGCGCCCGGAATGAGCAGACAGAAAAGAAGGACAATCAGGCCGGTGCGAATCTGGCGGAAGGATGATTTTCGTTTTGCCGACGAAAAAATCAGCGCAGCCGCCGGCATCAACGTCACCGCAAAGTTAAGGTGTGTTCCATTACCGGAAGCCTGATACGGGGTGATCAGGTTCAGGAACCACGCCAGGTATCTCCTTTTATCCTCATAGACAAGAAGGCTGTTGCGCTCCGCCTCATGAACAGCCCGGAGACTGGATTTGTAGCGCGCCAGCGCCGGGAACAGAAAGATGCCGGAGAGCGCCAGTCCCAGAAGATAGGCAAGAGACAGGCTGATCAGCAGCCGTCCGAACTGTTTCAGCCGGTCTGTCCGGTAGAGGTCAAAGAAACGGATCAGCACATATCCAAGAAGGCCGAAGGAGCTGATGTACATAAAGTAATAGTTGCTGATGAAACCCAGCGCAACGCAGGCTGTAAATAGGGCAAAGGATTTTTTTCGTTCCGGGTCCATCATCCGCTCCGCGCCAAGCAGCATTAGTGGGAAAAGAATCATGTGCGAAAGATACGTCGGATGCACAATCCCAAGTCCGAAGGTAAAACCGCAGAACACATAGAGAAGTGCCCCTGAAAGCGCCGCCGTCCAGCTTTTCCGGAAATGAAACACGAATGCCGAGAGGCTGAGTCCTGCCAGAAAACAGCGCAGAACCGTCAGGACACAATAAAGTGCCTCTGTCCCGGATGCCGGAACAAAGATGGAAAGAAAATCCAGCGGATGAAACCGGACGACCGCATCGATGTCATCCCCCATCCCGATCGTATAGTCAAAGCGGTCCGGATGAAAGTCGCCGTGAAGAAAGCCTCCGGCCGTCTTTCTGAGCCATTCCCCCATATAGCGAAGCTGGAGAATATACTGAGACTGTCCGTCCCCCTTCCCGATCAGGTTCTTCCCCTCCAGCAGAAAGGGAGAAAAGACAAGGAGAAAAATGATGGAAAACAGGGCTGTATAAATCAGCAGATATTTTCCATATTTTTTTCGATCACTCATAGGCCGGACCTCATCTCTTTCTCATATTCCTTTTTTTCTGTCTCAGAGCCGCAAGCATAAAACCAATCAGGCCGAAAAGCGCGCAGACAGCGCCTGCCCGAAGACCCGGTGTGTGATATTGAAGCCGGATCTCATACGTCCCCGGACGCAGCAGTGTCCCAAGATACATACCGTCATAAATGTCCGGATCTGTCTTCTTTCCATCCACATACAGGGTCCATCCGCGCTGAGCCGCAATTGTGAAAACCGCAAGCTTCGTCTCTTTGTTCGTGATGGTGCCGGTCAGAAGGCCGTCCTCGATCTGTTCATTCTGAAGAGCTTCCTCATTGAGCGCCTTGATTCTGCTCTCGTACCCATCCATGGAAACCGATACAAGCTCTGCTGCCTCAAGGGACCGAGCGCCATGCCCGCTGAAGGTCAGCGTTACCGTTCTCGACCGGTCTTCTGCATTGTGTCCAAGGTTGATCAGGTAATCCTTCCTCCCGAGGGTATAGACATCCCGGCTGCTGCGAATTCGTACGGTCGTCCGGATGCCTTCCGACGTAATGGTCAGCTCCTCCGAGGTCCCGGCTCCCGTCAGCCCCTTCAGCCTCAGGAAACTGCAAGTATCCTTTCCAGCCCGGAACGACAGCTGTCCCTGTCCGCCTGTGAGGTCCGGGCTCTGGAGGGACTCCGTTTTGATTGAAGCCGAAGGCTTCTCCACTTCCCTGAGTCCTTCCGCTCCGAGCTTATCCGCAAGATCCGAAGCATCCTCCGGGAGCACCACGGCATCCAGCTTCACCCATTCCTTCTCGATGTCGCTGAGCTTTTGGTAATTCGCCCAGGTAATGAAGCTGTCAGATGTAAAACCTGCAGACAGAAGGTTCTGGTTTTCATACACCGCCGTGCCCGCACTCAGGTCTGAAAGGTCTTCTCTCTTCTCAAAGCCGTATGGTACCTTGCCCTCATTTCCGGCCCCCGCAATATAATACTTCACATGGGCAAGGTTTCCGGCGACCGGCCTGCCATCCAGGTCATGTACCTGCGTGACCGCGTCCAGCCCTGCATTGTTCTCATCCAGGAGCGTCCGGATCAGCTGGGTATTCAGGATGCTGTTGTACATCCCGATGCTGTTATAGCCGAAATACTCTGCGGAATTCTCCAGTCCGTGCCGTACGTCTGCGGCATCCACCCGGTAAAAACGATTGTCCGGAATCAAGGCGGCCGCTCTTCTGTCCAGCTTCTCGTATTTCTGCGTGGTATCCCCTGCAGGCTGGAAGGCCGCAGCGCGGTTTCCTCCTTCCGGCGCATACGTCAGAAATCCGTTGATTCCTGTGGAAATGATGACCGCCGCAAGCACAGCCGTCCGGACAGCTTCTTTTGAGGCCTTCATCCTCCTCAAAACCAGCAGCAGAAGCAGAAATGCAAGAAGCTCCGCCGCCCCGGCTTCATTATAGCGGTTCGGCCTCTTCAGCACCCGCTCCGCCGCCGTCCCGGCCAGAAACAGAAGGCTGACCAGAAGGACAGATCGGAGAGAGGCCCCCTTCAGATCCGCAAAGTCGTCGATGACGGTCACGCAGCACATGCCAAGCGAAAGCGCAATCAGGAACATCCAGCGGTTGTTTTCATTGTTCATGCCGGCAAAGATGTAGCCGAAAACCGGCACCAGCAGAGCCATCAGCTCAAGCAGGAGGGACGCCCTCAGCGTACGGTGTGTTCGATGACGCTTTGTGAACAGCACAGCAAGCGCAGGCAGAACAACCACCGCAAAGTTGAGGTCCAGCCCATTGCCGGAGCTCTGGAACGGGCTGATCAGGTTCAGGAACCATGCCACATACCGTCTCTTGTCCGCATACAGCCAGAGGCTCTGCATCTCGCTTGTCTGGCTGAGCCGGTAGGAGCCGCGGTACCGCAGCATCGCCGGAAGGAATGTCGCCATCGACATCATAAGGCCGACCAGGTACAGCAGAATCAGCCTGCCGGCATAGCGCGGAAATGCTCTTAGACGGTGCTCCTTCACGATCTCGGGATACCGAAGAAGGGCATAAACCAGCAATGCAATGGAGCAGATGTACATGAAATAGTAATTGCTCCAGAAGCCGAGGAAGACGGACAGGATAAACAGGAGGCTCCCTTTTTCAGCCGCCACCCTCTCCATACCAAGCAGCAGAAACGGCAGCACAATGAAAGGTGCTGCGTAAGTCGGGTGGTTCGTCACCCGGATCAGCATGTACCCGCCAAAGACGTAGACCAGGCTTCCGGACAGGACATTCTGCCAGGCCGGAAGGACACCTGCCTTTTCCTGGTCCGCATGTATGAACGAAGGAGAGGCATACGCATACGCGGAGAACGCAAGTCCTGCAAGATAGAAACGCAAAAGCAGGATCACTGCGTAGATCTCCTCCGCGAAAGATGCCGGAACCAGCGCCGCCAGAAAGTCAAGCGGATGAAACCGGACAATCGCTCCGATGTCATCTCCGATTCCAATGGAAAAATCGAACTGTCTGAGATGGAAATTGCCATGCAGAAAGCCTGAAACGGTATCCCGAATGTACTGCCCCATATAGCGGAGGTAGACAATGTACTGAGACTCTCCGTCGACTGTGCAGACAAGACTGCGTTTCTGCAGAATGAACGAAAAAAAGACCGCCAGGCTGACGATCAGAAAAAGAATTGTATAGATGCCAATGTATCTCTTTTTGGAATGCTTCTTCACACACAGCTCCATATCAAAATTGAACCTCATGATTGCTCAATTTTACCGTTATTTCACAGGAATTGCAATCTGTACGAGGTTTGCAGCTGATTGTCTGCAGCTGATTGTCTGCAGCTGATTGTTCACAGCTGATTGTTCCATGCTGCCAGACGTATTTTCCAGATGAACCTGTACGGCAGGGTTCTCAGACAAACCGTCAGGATTCAAAGTCTGGATAAAGAAACAGGGCAGCTGCCTGTATTGCACTGGCCTCTGCCCTTCTCATCTCCCGCTCTTCAGACAGGACACTCTCCTGAACCTTACATTAATAGATCCAGACTCTCGTTCCCACCGGAAGGTTGTTATACATCCAGATTATATCGCTCTGCGTCATCCGGATGCAGCCGTGTGACTGCGTATGCGTTCCGATGGACTCCACACCCACGCCCGGCCATCTGTGAAATCCGCTGCCGGAGAACTCCATGTAGTAGGCAAGATTGCCATAACTCGGATACTTTGCCTTGATAACGAAGTTTCCGATTGGCGTTGAATTCTCCCGGCCAGTCGTGCACTTGAACACCTTCACGAGCTTCCACTTCTTGTTCTTGCCCCGGAAAATATTGACGCGCTGTTTATCAAGTGATACCCAGACCAGATACCTGGACTTGCTCTTGTGTGCCGTGCTGTTGATGTATGTCGTCTTTGTCAGCTTGTTATAATCACCCTTTGTGACAACACTCGCCAGGTCCTGGCCGAAGCTCAGATACTGCCTTGAAATGCTGTAGTTGTGGCCCTTCAGCCTGATGATGCACTTTGCGCCGCCTCTGACGACCGTAACAACCGTGCCAGCCCGGAATCTCCCGTACTTTGTCCGCACGTTTCTCAGCAGCGTCGCTTTCCAGGAGAGTGTCCGTACCTGCTGGAGAGACTCTCCCGGCCGGATGACAGAAGACTTCTTCGCCGCAAAGGCTGCATCAGCCGGAACCAGAAGCAGAAAAGCAGTCATTATAATCAGTAACAGTCTGTGAAGCTTTTTCATCTTGCACCTTCTTTATCAATACCTGCCAGGCCGATTTTTGTTTTCTCAGTAGATAACGACCTTCGTCTTCGTCGGTACATTCTTGTACAGCCAGACTGCGTCCTTCTCTCTCAGACGAATGCATCCATGTGACTGCGGATGCGTACCGATTGTCCCGACACCCTTCCCCGGCCATCTGTGGAATCCGCTTCCTGAAAATTCCATGTAAAAATACAGCGGCGATCCATACTGACCGGTATAGCTGTGTTTCTTCCATCCGATGGTAAAGTTTCCGACTGGTGTCATGTTCATCATACCGGTTGTGCATTTGAACACCTTGACCAGCTCCCATCTCCGGTTGGACCCTCTGTAAAGATTCAGCCGCTGTTTATCGAGCGATACCCAGATCAGATAACTTGTCTTACTCTTGCGCGTCTTCTGGTTGGCAAACGCGATCTTGGTCGACGTGTTATAGTCGGAACCGCCGACAATGCTTGCCAGATCCTTCTTAAAGTTCAGATATCTGCTTGCAATCTTGTAATTATGACCTTTCAGCCTGATGGTACACTTCGAACCGCCCTTTATGACAGTCACAAAAGTGCCTGCCTTAAACCGCCCGTATTTGGTTCTGACGGCTCTTTTCAAGGTTGCCTGCCACGCAAGCGTATCAACCCTCTGAATCGGCTCGCCCGGTTGGATTGCCGGAATTCTCACCTCCGCATAGGCCAGATCCGCGGGGATCAGCATCATAACTGAGAACACTGCCATCAGAAGCAGCTTCCGAAGCTTTTTCATCTCTCCCACCCTCTCATCTCCTGTGTTTTCTCTTTCAGCTCCAGACACCCCTCATCTCTTTCTGGAGCCAGTACAATCGTACCATTTCAAATTGTGTTCATTCAAGGTTGATCCTCTGAGTTATCTCTTAAGAGTTTCTTAAGACTCATGAGTGAAAGACGTAAAGATTGTGATCCCCAATTGTCCCGATTTTCTCTGCCGTGCAGTCCGCGTCGTAATAATCATGCAGATAGGTCAGCACCCGTTCCGGGCTGTCTGCGACGAGCCGGACCCTTTCGTTGTCAATCATATCTCTGTAAGGATTTTCAATTCCATAGCGCTGAAAAACCGTCATATACGGGATACTCTTTGTCGCCCATCCGCCAAGCGTGATAATATTGGCCGTCGCACCGACCGGGACGCGGTCAAAGGGTCCATACGCGCCTGCGGGATAATAGCAGTTCGAAAGGCAGATATACAGATGATCTGGATCATTGGACATCTGGCTGACGTAATTCTGCTTGTTCAGATCCTCCAGACGGGCATTCACCGTCTGTCTGCGGTAATGCGGCGCCCACGTCATCTGATTCATAATCAGTGCAAACAGCATAACTGCAGCTGCGGCCTTCGGGTTGAAATGTATATTCTTCTGGTCCAGTACCACCAGAAGTCCCAGCGTGCCGCCCCACCAGATTCCGACATCGACGCGTCTGACCCCGTATCTGCCGGCATAGAACAGATAGAAGAACAAGCCTCCCAGCAGGAAGATCTGCAGCAATACACTCGCAACACCCTCTGCACTGTGACTTCCGTACAGAATCACAAGTATCAGGACAAAGAGGTAGATCAGAAACATCTGGTTTCTGAAAAACCTGTCCGGATACAGAGTGAGAAAATCCTTCACCAGCTTTTTGTCGATCTTTCGCTCCTGCTGAAACTTCGCGATCTCCTGCATCACCTGGACAGACATTTTATCAGGGTCATAGAAATTCCACCCCTTGTACAGCGTCCAGGCATTCTGATTGATACCAAGCTTCTCATATTCCGTCTCATGCCCGTTGTACGGCGGAAAATCATAATCGAGCAGGTTGGAACGTGCGGTGGTGTATTCCTGGTATGCTGTCCGCCCGGCACTGCTCTTCACCTGGAAGGTGTCGTATTCCTTCGCTGCTGCAATCAGCAGGACTACCGGGATAATCGAAAGCACATACATCCCCAGGCGGCGAAGCCGTCTTCCCTTTGGTTCCTCCCTGCGGATCCGCAAAATCAGGAAAAATGCGCCGGCTGCGGTCGAAATCGCTGCGGCAAGCGCCTCCTCAGGCCGGATCAGGTACCCCATCAGGATCACCAGACTTCCGATCACGATTCCCGGAATCTTTGCGCGTCCATCCCGGACACTGTCATAGATCAGGAAAATCCCTGCCGCACCCGCACAGGCAGCGATCTTGGTGAAATTCACAGCTGTGTAGCATTCATACCCGAAATATGCAAGCAGGACGCCTGACAGCATCAGTCCTGACCACCCCTCGAAGCGGTTCAGGAGAACATAGGTAACCGTCGTCAGGGAGAAGAAAGCCGCTCCGTATAGAAACAGAATATACCAGGGAATCTGAGCCGTCAGCCTGTAGCATGCCCCGACGATCACACCAAACAGCCCGTTTGATATATTTGTCCATGCATCCTGCGTGCCTCTGGACAGATTGAAAAAGCCTGCCAGCGTGATGTCATCGTTGGTCTCGAAATACGGCCTTGTCACAACCAACAGCAGCAAAAGAAACAGAGCATTGAGGGCTGCGGAAAACCAGACCTTCTTCCTGTTTCTGCTCAGCAATGCGTAAGCCTTCTTCATCACCATTTTGCTCTCCCTCTTGAAATATGGCTGCTCACTCGATTGTCGCGCCCATCAGACTCTCTGTCTCCGTCCCGATTAAATCTTTCTGCCAGTCTGCATAGCTTCCGATCTCTGCGACGCCGCTGTATCCCATGTCAGAAAGCTTCTGTGCGGCTGCACAGCTTTCCTCAAGCGTACTTCCATAGACATAGACGGACTGACTGCTGTCTCGCAGGATCGCCGGTGCCTTCTTCACCAGCTCTGAATACGGGATATTCACCGCTCTCTGAAGATGCCCGGCCGAATACAGTTCCGGTTCTCTGACGTCGATCACCATGTAATTTTTCTCATAGCTCATGAACTTTCTGGCATCCGTCACTTCCAGCATCTCGTAAGGTTTCCCGACGCTCGGCCGAACAGACCTGACCAGCAGAAAGACAGCGCACAGACCGGTCACCAGACTCGCCAGGAATGTAATCAGTGCAATTTTCTCACGCGATGTCATCTTTCTTTTTCTGTACGGTCTCAATCCAGAGTCCTCCTGTCAGAATTCTTCTCGCCAAAAAACAGAAACTCCAGCAGCGGAACCCTCCGCACAATCCCCTTTGAAATCGGACAGGGCAGAAGCATTGCAAACAGAAAGATGAACAGCGTCGCCGCCGGATAGGGCAGAGCAAGCTTATTCCAGAACAGAATCTTTGCAGCTGTCATGAGCGGTTCGTGCAGAATATAGATGTCCATGCTCATCAGCCCGGTCATTTCAAGGATGTGTACAAGTCTGCTGCCATCTGCCCGCTTCAGCATATCCTCACAGAGCCACAGCGTCACGTAGATTCCGCAGATGCTGCTTCCAAGCCTGAAGATGTTGACACCATTGTGAAAATAGACTCGATTGAATATAAGAAACAGGATCAGCGCCAAGAATGCCGGAAGCCCCTGCCCTTCAAAGAGATATCGGCTTCCCTCCTTCTGAAGATCCTCATATTTCAGTCTGAGCCAGATGCCGGCCAGGAAAAAGAACAGGTATTTGGGTGTGTTGACCGGGATATTCACCCACCAGGACGCGGCGCAGAGTGCTGCCGAGCCATAGAGAATGTCCCGGAAGCTGGATTCATTCACACACAGCGCGCATATAGCGGAGATGACAAACAGAACATACAGAAACCAAAGTGATACATCCGGGTTCTGTCCAATGAGAAGCTTCAGGCTGTCTCTCAGCGTGAAGGGCTTGACCGCATAGGCACTCAGCTTCAGCTTGACCGGGATATAGCAACCCCCGATCACAAAATACGGAACAAGCAGGCGCACAGCTCTGTCCTTGATGTAGAGAAACCTCTCTTTGTAGGTTTCCATGCGCAGAATTTTCCGGGCAAGAAATCCGGACAGCATAAAGAAGAGAGGCATGTGAAAGCTGTAGATCAGGCACACCAGCACCCTGATCCACTTTGCATCGACTTCTGTCTGCTTGAGGGAATGGCCAAGCACGACAAGAATGATGCCGATTCCCTTTGCAAGGTCAACCGCCCTGAAACGCTCCTTCGCCATGAAACAAATATCCTTCCATGCTCATGATTTCTAACGTCGCCAGAAAAAAGCCAGTCCGGCGTGCAGAGCACGCCGCCTGGCTTTTTTTCTGCGACTGGGTCCTTATATCACAATGGGTATGCTTTGTCTTTCTTGTCGCCGGCTGCCGGATCGACACCGGTCTGCTGCGCCTGGCGATACTTGAAGAAGTCAACTGCAACCTGCGGGAACAGTGCATAGGTGAGGACATCCTCATCCTGCTGCTTCCACTGTGCGACTTCCTTCTCGTACTTCGGAAGGGACGGCTCAAGATCGTCCGCCGGGCGATAGTCGATTACCTTCGCGTCGCCGATGCACTTCTTCTGGACTTCCTTGTTGAACGGCTTGACGGTCTTGCCGTACTTGCCGCACAGAAGATCCTTTGACTGCTGCGGAACCATGTCGTAGCGCTGTCCGCCGTTGGAGACGGAGATGACGTTCATGACAGCCTGGGTTCCCACAATCTGAGAGGACGGGGTAACCAGCGGCGGCTCACCGAAGTCTTTTCTGACGCGCGGCACTTCCTCGAGCACCTGGTAGAACTTGTCCTCCTGTCCCATCTTTGCGAGCTGAGAGGTCAGGTTGGAAAGCATGCCGCCCGGTACCTGGTACTGCAGCGTCTTGATGTTGACACCCAGATTCTTCGGGTTCATCAGGCCATCCTTCAGGCACTTCTCACGATACGGACGGAAGTAATCTGCGATCTCGCACAGAAGCTTCAGATCCAGTCCGGAATCATACGGCGTTCCTCTGAAGGCCTCAACCATAACCTCGGTTGCCGGCTGGGAGGTTCCGAGTGCGAACGGCGACATAGCGGTATCGATGACATCGACGCCTGCCTCAACTGCCTTCATGTAGGTCATGGAAGCCTCGCCGGAGGTATAGTGGCTGTGCAGCTGAATCGGGATATCGACCGCTTCCTTCAGGGCGCCGACAAGCTCGACTGCCTTGTACGGAAGAAGAAGGCCTGCCATATCCTTGATGCAGATGGAGTCTGCGCCAAGGTCCTCGATTCTCTTTGCAAGATCAACCCAGTAGTCGATCGTGTAGGAATCGCCAAGTGTGTAGGACAGGGCAATCTGCGCGTGTCCCTTCTCCTTGTTTGCCGCCTTGACTGCTGTCTTCAGGTTGCGGAGATCATTCAGGCAGTCGAAGATACGGATGATATCGATCCCATTAGCGATGGACTTCTGAACAAAGTACTCAACAACATCATCCGAGTACGGGCTGTATCCCAGGATGTTCTGTCCGCGGAACAGCATCTGCAGCTTCGTATTCTTGAAGCCTGCGCGAAGCTTTCTCAGCCTCTCCCACGGATCCTCGTGGAGGAAACGAAGGGAGGCGTCAAATGTTGCACCGCCCCAGCACTCCACGGAGTGGTATCCGACCTTGTCCATCTTCTCGATGATCGGGAGCATCTCCTCGGTCGGCATACGGGTTGCAATCAGAGACTGATGCGCGTCACGCAGGACAGTCTCAGTAATCTTGATTGGCTTCTTCACTGTTTTATCTGCCATTGTTTTATCCTTTCAAAGAATATTTTGATTGCTGAATGGCGAATATCAGACGCCGTAGATTGCCATGAAGGTACCAGCCGCGACAGCGGTACCGATGACACCTGCCACGTTCGGTCCCATCGCGTGCATCAGAAGGAAGTTCGTCGGATCAGCCTGCGCGCCGACCTTCTGTGAAACACGGGCAGCCATCGGGACAGCGGATACACCTGCCGAACCGATCAGCGGATTGATCTTCCCGTGCGTGACAACCTTCAGAAGCTGGCCGAGCCAGACACCGCCGGACGTACCGAAGATGAATGCGATCAGGCCAAGGACGACAATCTTCAGCGTATTGGCATTCAGGAATGCCTCAGCGGAGGTGGAAGCACCGACAGACGTTCCAAGAAGGATGACAACGATGTACATCAGCGCATTGGAAGCGGTCTCCGTCAGCTGCTTGACAACGCCGCACTCACGGAAGAGATTTCCGAGCATCAGCATACCAACCAGCGGAGCGGTTGTCGGAAGGAGCAGGCAGACAACGATCGTGATAACAATCGGGAACAGGATCTTCTCCAGCTTGCTGACCGGGCGGAGCTGCTCCATCTTGATCTTGCGATCCTTCTCGGTTGTGAACAGCTTCATAACCGGCGGCTGAATGATCGGGACGAGTGACATATAGGAATATGCTGCGACCGCGATCGGTCCCATCAGCGTTGTCTGTCCGAGTTTTCCTGCAAGGAAGATGGATGTCGGGCCGTCAGCGCCGCCGATGATTGAAATCGCCGCTGCTGCCTTTCCGTTGAATCCCATCGCAATTGCAAGGAAGTACGCAACATAGATACCCAGCTGTGCTGCCGCACCCATCAGGAATGAGATCGGGTTTGCGATCAGCGGGCCGAAGTCGGTCATCGCCCCGACACCCATGAAGATCAGGGACGGAAGGATGGACCATTCGTCAAGCTGGTAGAAATAGTAGAACAGCCCTCCTGCGTGTTCAATCCCGAGAGAATCGACACTTGGAGCCGCAATGACATCCGGATAGATGTTGACAAGCAGCATACCGAAGGCGATCGGGATCAGCAGGAGCGGTTCAAAATCATGCTTGATCGCGAGGTACAGAAAAACCAGTGCCACGCCAATCATCACATAGTTTCCCCACGTCAGATTGAAGAACGCAGTCTGATGCAGAAGATTTGAAATAATTGAACCCATCAGGTAAACCTCCTAACGTTCAGGACACAGGCAGCGGAAAACTCAGTTCATGGTCGCAAGGAGCTGACCATTCTCAACTGCATCTCCGACACCCACTTCGATGGAAGCGACTGTGCCTGCCTGAGGAGCAACAACCGGGATCTCCATCTTCATCGCCTCGAGCGTGACAATTGCGTCACCCGGCTTGACAGACTGTCCGACCGAAGCGTTGACCTTCGTCACCTTGCCCGGAACGGAAGCATTGACCTTCACGGAGCCTGCGCCTGCGGTTGCTGCCTTCGGTGCTGCTGCCTTCGGAGCCGCTGCCTTCGGTGCTGCAGCCGGTGCTGCCTTCGGAGCCGCCGGTGCTGCTGCAGAAGCGCCATTCTCCTCAACAGTGACATCATATACATTGCCATTAACGGTGATGGTATAGTTCTTCATCTCAATTTCTCCTATTGAATGATTGTAGATTGTGATTGATGCTGCATCTCAGGCATTCTGCCAGCTGCTTTTTCTGCC